>Ga0325402_1003580_pt1 | contig 14089 bp, 8 predicted proteins | sample PopdelMetagenome_22_FD_207212 | JGI IMG/M metagenome (GOLD analysis project Ga0325402, IMG submission 207212) | Populus deltoides microbial communities from Bellville, Georgia, United States - Xylem-PdKOR-R3 | ecosystem: Host-associated > Plants > Phyllosphere > Stem > Wood/Secondary xylem... | reverse complement strand
CACATAGAAGGTCACATGTTCTTGATTTAGTTCATACTGATGTTTGCTCTATGATTGATAAGTCTCTTGGAGGTGCATTGTACTTTGTTAGTTTTATTGATGATCACTCTAGGAAGATTTGGGCCACTTGTTTGAAATCCAAAGATCAGGTGCTTGATGTCTTTAAGGATTTCCATGCCAGAGTTGAAAGAGAAACTGGTAGAAAGCTGAAATGTGTTCGAGCAGACAATGGTGGTGAATACAGAGGTCCTTTTGAGAAGTACTGCAGGGAACATGGTATCAAGTTGGAGAAGACAGTTCCTAAGACTCCACAGCAGAATGGAGTGGCTGAGAGAATGAACAGAACCATTGTTGAAAGAATTAGATGTATGCTCTCTCATGCAAAGCTGCCTAAGTCATTTTGGGGTGAGGCAATGAAGACTGCAGTTGCCATGATCAACCTTTCTCCATCAGTTCCTCTTGAATTTGATGTTCCAGATAGAGTTTGGAAAGGAAATGATGTTTCTTATGCACACTTGAGAGTGTTTGGATGCAGAGCATTTGTACATGTTCTCAGGTGTTGCTACCCAATTTTTGATAAAATTTCAGAAAAAATTAAAAAATAGCAAAAAAACAACGAAAACCCCCAAAAATTGCATTTTGATATATTTGCATTATTTTTAGCATTTTCAACGTCATCTCAGAAGAATTTAAATTTTCAAAGGTATTTGGAACGCGTTCAACTTTTAACGCGTAAATTTTATGATCACTGATTTTTCTTGTTGAGTTGACATTGATATTGCTAGCTTTTAAAAATACAAAAAAAAAAAGAAAAAATCAAAATTTACAAAAAAAAAAGGAAAAGAAAAGGAAAGGAAAAGTTGAGGGACTAGGTTGAAAACCTAGCAAAACCTTTTCCTATAAATACCATGCTACAGTGAAAAATTGGGGGGGGGCGCGGAGGAAAATGTATTCACGGGGGCGGAGGAAAATTTACAGACATGGGGCGGAGGAAATTTAGGGGAAGCAAAAAACCCAACCTAAATTTATCTACAGAGAAGCCGCCGCCCCACCCTTTTGGGAGTTTTGAGTTTTGTTTAGTCCAGAACCAGTAAAAGCTTGGCTCTCCATTTTCCCTGCAAGAGGAGAACCCAAAAAACACCCTCCCCTTCTCTTTTACAAAAACAAACGGGAGAAAACCCCCTGGTAGAGGATCCCCCCAGCTTTTTCCCTTTTGTTTTCTCTTCCCCCACATAACTTCTCCAGCTGCCAGCTCCCCTGGCCACATCTTCCCAACAAGTTAAAACCCCTTCCCTTCTCTGGTTTATCTCCAACTCGAAAAACCAGCCAAGGCCACCACAAAACAGAACCATTCCCCCATTGTCCTTTCCAGCTCCACCCAACAGAGATCGGCCGCCGCTCCTTTCATCTCTGGACCGAACACAGCGGCAGCCTCCGCTGTTCTTCAGCTGCCCACCATTTGGGCAAACCTGCAGTGTCTCCGCAGCAGCGCCGTCTGAAGATCCAGCAGACCCAGCTCACCGAATAGCAGCAACCAGCAACCTCTTCATCTCCCCCAACCGAGCCCGCCGACTGGACCTCCATTTCTATCTCCGCTGGCTAAACCCGACAAAAGCCTAGCAGCCGGCGGCCCCCTTGGTCTTGCCGCCACCTGAGGCGGATGAGAAGAAGAAGAAGCTCTCCCAACCACCAAATCCATCATCGATAGAAGGAAAATAAACAGAGAAGGGAGAAGGCGTTGGAACCGGACAGATATAAACAGCCGGCGGCCCCCTTGGTCTTGCCTCCATTGCTGTTTGTGCGTTTTCTTTCTGTTGCAGGTGACAAATTTCCTCACCGCCGGCAGGAAAAGGAAGAGGAGAGGAGGCTGTTACAGCCCCCCTGTTTCCCGGTTGTTTTCGCAGCGGCGCGTGGGTTCACGCGCCGCCAGGGGCGGTGGCGCGTGGAGGAGACGCGCCGCCACTGTTCCAGCGCCCCAGAAACCTTCCAGCCACTGTTCCTGCAGATTCCAAAGGGCGTCCCCGCAGTTTCCTATTATTTTTTAGGAGTGGGTTCTGTAATTTTGGAATGTTAAGGGTTTGTTTGGTTAATTTTGATTTTTTATTTTATTTTGTAAACATGTAATTATGGGTGAGAAAATAGTAAAAAGGGATGTGTGTGTTTGTATTTTTTTTTAATTTATGTTATTGAATTATAAAATAAAAAAGACAAAAAATTAATTGTTTAATTTGAATATGATTAAATATCTCAAGGATAAATAAAATCATGTTATATTTTTCATGAGAGTGTAAGAACATGTTTCTATACGTATTCGGGGATTTAATAATTGATTTATTAAAACCTTAGAATTTAATTAATATTTTGAATTTTCAAATCACATCAAATCGCAAAGCAGCTTACTTCAGGTAGGGTGCGCTAGGGGTGCTAATACCTTTCCTAGCTACAACCAGTCCCTAACTCTCGAATCTTTGACAATGATCAGTAAATCCAGGTTTCCTAGTAACCCTCAATGAAATACTAGGTGGCGACTCTCAAAGAACCAATCAAGCAAAATTAACGAAAAATCGCTGAATCGCCGCGCGGGGGACGTGCGACACCAGGGATGAAAGGTCTAAGCTTGGCAGCAAGACAAAGTAGTGTATTTTCTTGGGCTCTAAAGATGATGAGTTTGGCTATAGGTTGTGGGATCCATAGGAGAAGAAAATTGTGAGAAGCAGATATGTTATCTTCTTTGAAGATCAAACCATTGAAGACTTTGAACAGAAGGAGAAAATAGAGTCTACCATTTTTATTCCATCTAATTCAAATCCAAGACCTACTCCATAGTTACCTTTGATGCCTGCTAATCATGGGGGAGATTTGCAAAATGATGATAATGATGGTTTTCTTATTGAGCCATTAGTTGGTGATCCTGAATCAGCTAATGATGATATTGATGTTATTCCTGAACAAGTTATGCAGGAAGCTCCAGATGAGTCACAATTGAGAAGGTCAACTAGACCTCGCCAACCTTCCACTAGATATTCTCCTCATGAGTATGTATTGGTTACTGATGGGGGAGAGTCAGAATGCTTTGATGAAACTATGTCACATGAGAAGAAAAGTGAGTGGTTGAAAGCAATGCAAGAAGAGATGAAATCCTTGCATGAAAACCATACTTTTGAGTTAGTGAAGCTTCCTAAAGGTAAGAGAGCACTCAAGAACAAATGGGTGTTCAGGTTGAAAATTGATGAACATTGCTCACAGCCAAGGTACAAGGCAAGATTGGTTGTGAAAGGTTTTGGTCAGAAGAAGGGTATTGATTTTGAAGAAATCTTTTCACCAGTGGTCAAGATGTCTTCAATCCGAGTTGTGCTTGGCTTAGCTGCTAGTTTGAATCTTGAAGTTGAGCAACTTGATGTGAAAACTGCCTTTCTCCATGGTGATTTAGATGAAGAAATCTACATGGAGCAGCCTGAAGGGTTTGAAGCAAAAGGTAAAGAGCAGTTAGTTTGCAAGTTGAAAAAGAGCCTATATGGGTTAAAGCAAGCTCCAAGACAATGGTATAAGAAGTTTGATTCTTTCATGGTGGACCATGGTTATGACAGGACCACTTCTGATCATTGTGTATTTATGAAAAGGTTTCCAGATGGAAACTTTATTATTCTGTTGTTGTATGTGGATGATATGTTGATTGTTGGCCATGATGCTAAGAAGATTCAGATGTTGAAGGAAGAGTTAAGCAAGTCTTTTGCAATGAAAGACTTAGGACCGGCAAAACAGATTCTTGGCATGAAGATCACACGTGACAGGAAGAAGGAGAAACTTTGTCTATCTCAGGAGATATATGTTCAAAAGGTACTTAAGAGATTCAACATGAGCAACTCCAAACCGGTTTTGTAAACCCCAGGAAAAATAATAAATAAATAAAAGTGAAGAAATTCATACATATGGTTAAATAAAAATAGAAATTCAGAAATTTTTTAATATAAATTTCCAAGCAAAATAATTCGAGACATTATAATAAACCTAATACTGTTGAGGGTTGGATTTAATTGAAGAGAATAATACACTTAAAAGAAAAAGGGGGCCTAAATGCAAATAAGGGAAATATAGAGTATAAATACTCTCTCCTCACCATAAGGAGAGAAGATAGGGAGTTTTATACCCATTCTTGAGAAATCAAGAGAGAAACACTAAAATTTCAAGAACCCATCCAAAATTAAGAGCTTATAGATGGGATAAACACTTGAGAGCAAAGGATTACCAAGAAATTGAACAAGAAGAAAAGAACGGAAGGAAATTGAACAAGAAGAAAAGAAAGGAGGGAGTTGAAAATCTTCAACTGGTTAAAGATCAAAATCTTAATTTGTACCGGGTAAGGTATTCTAAACATGATCTTAAAAAAATTCATTTTTAAATTCGATAAAGAATTGATGCCTTGATATTGAATCATAGGTTAGGGTTCTTAGACATAAATTGGGGAAAAATTACTTATTGTTGAGATTAAGTTAATTCATGTGTGTGGTATATAGTTTATGAAAGTATTGTGTGAAGGGGAGGGGGAGACGAATCTGGACAGACTTGTCTCCTAACTTTTGATGAGATTTCGGGTAGGAGGGTAAAGGGATTAGGATCGGGTTCCTCATAGAAATTATAGATTTGAATGTTAGCTAACCAAGGAAACTGGTCTTGCTCAACTTGGAGATGTAGAACTCCAGTTATGGGTTACCAACTGTGACTGATTATGTAGGGTAGTAGGACTAATTAGTAAATGAACAATTTTGACTATCTTGGAGGCAAAACTAGGTTCTCCTCCCTCAGAGAACTAGTAGCCCCGTGTCTTAGCTTTCTAACGAGATCAATCTCACTTAAAATGGAGTTTTAGAACTTTAGATATAGTTAAAAATCTGATGAGTGTTCAGACAGTAACAATTGGAAATTGGACAGTAGTAGTTCAAAGTCAGACAGTAATAGTTCAAAGTCAGAAGTAATAGTTGGAAAAGTCAAACAGTAACAGTTCAAAGTGAAACAGTAACAGTTCAAAGTCAGACAATAATAGTTGGAAAAGTCAAACAGTAACAGTTCAAAGTCAGACAGTAACAGTTGAAAATTGGACAGTAACAGTTCAAAGTTAGACAGTAACAGTTGGAAATTGGATAGTAACAGTTCAAAGTTAGACAATAACAGTAGACTTTCACGTGAATACTATAAATAAGAATATAAAAGAATTGAGTCATACGAACACTTGTATATTGAGATACTAACTCTGAAAATATACATGATATATGTATGTATGTTATTATGAGGAAATGAACATGTATAGAAAGTAACATATGAGTAATGGATGAATATGAATTCTCTATAATATCGGCTTGAAGGAATCATAACAAAAAAAAAACTTCCTTGTGATTCAGGAGGAGCAACCAGGATTGGATCTTCTGTTAGGGGAGGTCGCGAGACAGGTGAAGCAGGTGCGTGATTTTCCCTCCTATTTGCACTTATACAATTTAGAATCCTTTTGGTGAATGCAATTATAATAAATATCGTGTTCAATATAAATAAAGCCTAGTGTATTTACAAGATTAGCTCCGACTAATGGCATCCGTGATAGGATTGCCAGGATATGATTTACACGATTAGCTCCTGCTAATGGCATCTGTGATAGGATTGCCGGGATATGAATTACATGATTAGCTCTGGCTAATGGTATCAAGCGAAATGAATTACAAGATTAAACCTTGCAAGGTCACCTAGTTTATCCAAGTAAATAAGATCATTCAATTAAGAATATACAAATGAGTGTTAATTGGGTTTAAAAGATTTACAAGTAAAATATAAGTTTTTTGTTAGAATTCTCATGGATTCGATAGAAAGCTAGTACTTCATTCGTATTCATTACATGAGCATACATATATTCTTTATCAACATAATGATATGTTTATTTATGTAACAGGTCCATCAAACATCCAGGAAAATCATTAGTTTAGGACTCTACTTTGTGAAGCTTATATAAATATTTAACTTAAAACAAAAGGGAATTAACATGTTTATGTAGTATACTTTTGTGCAAACCTTGATGTATTATAAAGGTTCAGCTTAGCATGTAGTATTTTAGTTATCTTGTAATTAACCCTTTTGAAATATTTAAGAACACTTATTATATTGTAAATACTTTCTTTGCATGTTAGTATTCATTTTCCTTTAAATTTTATGATATGATGTGTTGGACTATGTTCATATTGAACTTACTCGTAGGATATATGTGTGTGTGTGTGTGTGTGTGTGTGTGTGTGTGGATTATATGAGGTGTGGAATTATGAGGTTTGATACAAGGTCCGGAATTAAGGGACCTTGTGATGATGGGTTGATTAAGTAAACTGATAGTAGTCGATAACTTGGGATGTCCTAAATGCAAACGAAACTCTGCCGAATTTTTGGAAATAAAAAAAATTACCCTCAAATAAAGAGGATATGTTGGAATCTTTTAATATTGATCAAGTCGTACTGTCGGACTATTACAAGTTTGTTATCCACTTGCAAGCCACTTTAAACTAAGTTCTAAGCAGTGTCCTTCAAGTGATGAAGAAAGAGATGAGATGAAAAAGGTTCCTTATGCATCCGCAGTTGGTAGCTTGATGTATGCCATGGTTTGCACAAGGCCAGATATACCTCATGCAGTTGGTGTGGTTAGTCGGTTCCTCTCCAATCCTAGTAAAGAACATTGGTCAGCAGTGAAATGGATACTCAGGTATCTCAAAGGTACTTCTAGTTTCAGCTTATGTTTTGGTAATAATAAACCTGTGTTGGATGGATACATAGATGCAGATATGGCTGGTGATGTTGATTCTAGAAAGTCCACATCAGGATACTTGATGAAGTTTGCAGGGGGAGCTGTCTCATGGCAATCAAGGTTGCAAAAATGTGTTGCATTATCTATTACAGAGGCTGAATATATTGCTCTTACTAAAGGGGGCAAAGAGTTGTTATGGAAGAAGAAGTTCTTACATGAACTTGGCCTAGTTCAAGAGAACTTTATGTTGCATTGTGATAGTCAAAGTGCAATCCATCTCAGTAAGCATCCTACTTTTCACTCTCGATCAAAGCACATTAAGGTTAGATATCAATGGATTCGAGATGCTATGGAGATGAAGTCATTTGTTGTTAAGAAGATCCATATCGATGACAACGTGTCAGACATGATGACCAAACCTCTACCGAGAGAGAAGTTTGAGTTTTGCAGAAGGGAAGCAGGCTTGTCAGGGCCTCCTAAATTGAAGCTTACATGTTGATTGCCAGTATGACGAATTCCTCACATAGTGCGTGAGGGGGAGATTTGTTGTGTGGTCTTGCACCATGTGATGAAGGGACCACCACATTAATTAAGAAGAGAGGCAGTTGGCTGCCTCTTTGATTTAAATTAAGCTGCCACTGTAGAGGCAGTAGTGAAGAACAAAAGAGAGCAGAGAAAAACGTGAGAAAGAAAGAAGAAAAGGCAGCAGAGTAGTCTTTCTTTTTTCTTTGATTTCCAGCTCGTTCACCATTGGATCGGGCTGAGATTTGGATAGCAGCTTCTAGACACGTTACTCTTCATTCTGAACGGTTGGATTGAAGATTAGTGGTGTGGAAGCTAGTCGTTTTGACAGAAAATGGGGCTGTTAGTGTTTTGAGCTTTTCTCTAACATTACTCTCTTTAATCTTGTTGTATTCCGAGAATAAGTAGTTCTTGATAATATATATGTTGTAGCCCTTAGTTGAATCTAAGAAAGAACAATTGTGAACCCATTATTTGTTGACAATGGAAGTTTTTAGATGGATTACGGTCCCGTGGTTTTTCCCGCATTGGGTTTTCCACGTAAAAATCTTGGTGTTGATTTGTGTGATTGTTGCATTACATTTGTCCATTGTTTGATTCTGTTTTGATTGCACAAAGAGGAAAAATGATTGGAACTTGTGAATTGTGAATTATATTCCGCTAAATTGGTGTCCGGTTGTTCCTAGTTTTTCCAAACAATAGTAAGGTTCTAACAACCAATGGAATTTCCATTAGCTTCCTTAAAAAGTTTCAAACCTTTTTACATTGCCTGAATAAGGGTTTCTTCATACAGTCTGATTCTTATTAGTTTGATTGCGTGAATTTAACTAGCCTTTATCTGAAAGTTTTGGGAGGTTTAGAATTGAATGATAAGGAAGCACAGATAATGAGAAAGGTTTAAGAGATTTGGTGAGGGAAATTAGGGAATCAATAAGAAATTAGGCTTAGAGGAAGACTAGCTATTAAAGTCATTGCAATTTGCAAGCAACTTTATGTTTTTTTACTCTAAAGAAATAAAACAGAGGTGCAAATCCCTTGTGCTATCTTTGTCCTGTATGCAATGATTACTCCCATGGAAACCACCATGCAAAGTTTAAGTCACTTTCTTCTTTATTTATTCAACGAGTTCACATTACACTGCTTTAAGTCCTCGAGTCTAATGAATTAATGAAGATAGAAACACCAAAGAAAGTCACTAGGCCAGAAATAACATTCTTCAATTCTCGGGTCTGCAGCTAGCATGGATAAAACTATCTCCTTCCTTGTTAGAGAGGGCTCTGACATTTCTTCCCATCTGGCACACTGTAACTTGCAGATCCGTTCGGCTTTTGAGCTGTGGACTCCCCATCACTTCAACTGATTGTTGTTTGTTTGACCACAAGATATTGATTGTCTAGGGAAATTCCAAGGACGCATTGGGGTCGGAACTTTTAATTGCCTGTATTATCCAAGGATGATTACATATTGCATGCTTCTAAGACAAATAAAAAATGTATCAGTTCATTTAATTTATTAGTTCTAAGTCATTAAACATATTGCTATTTCGTGATCATTCCAATTTTCTTGTTGCTGCTGTTGTACATTAACTCTCGTATTTCTTGACTTATCTGTCAGTAAATTGATTAATTTTTCAATTTTGATGCCTGCATAATGTATCAGTTTAAAATACAGCATTAGTATTGTTGCTGACAAGGGTCTGAAAAAGCCTCTCTATACCTCTCCACGTTTGAACAAGGGAGAAGTTCTATATTTAGAAACACATTCATGCAGGTACTCCCTCTTCTTTTTTCTTTTTTCTTTTGTGCAGCACTCGTTTTCTTCAATTATGGATAAGAAATGATCCCTTTTTTTTTTTGTTCTGAGAAGAAATAATGATCCATTTTAAAGGCCTTCAGATTTCAACACATGAAGGGATGCATACATATCTCAGGAATTAACAATGGAGGAGGGATAACTTTTAATTGCCACAGATTCCCTCTGAGTAAGCATGTTGAATAGTTTTATGAAAGTGACATAAAATTTGCATGGTGGTTTCGAGAAGCGGGAAGCGGGAAGCGGGAGTAATCATTGCTTATAGGAGAAAGAAAGCACAAGGGATTTGCTCTATTGTTTTATTTCTTTAGAGTAAACGGGTATTATCTAGTCCACCTTCATGTTAATCATTTAATTGCTTGTGCTTTCCTTTACGAGATCAGCTGTTACTGACAGACTAAAAATAAGTTTGCAGTTCTGATTAAATTAAAACAACAAAAAGGAAAAAGATGGAAGACAGCTTGCTTCCCTTTCCAAGTTCTTTTGACTTCTCCAAAGAAAAGAACTTGGCTTTAATTTGATATAGTTGCTTGCACATTGCACTTTGATAAAGTTGCTTCCACTAAGAGAGAGATCTCTCAGTATACCATTGATTTCCTAACATCCCTCTCCCAATTTCTTATTGATTTCCTAACTTCCCTCACCAAATTTCTTAAACATATAGCATGTCTTTAAACGGATCATACTGTTCTGATTCCACAAACTCGTGGATAGAACCTGAGGAGGCCAGCCGTCTTCCCTTTGGTAAAGTTGTAGCTTCCTGCCAATTTCATGACTTCTCCAATAAAAAAAGCATGGCTTTACGTTATTTCTGGCCAAGTGATTTTCTATTGAGAGTAATCATTGCATATAGGACAAAGAAAGCACAAAAAAACAAACAAAACAAAAGCAGAAAGTGACATAAAGTTGTAGCTTCCTGCCGATTTCTATTGCGATGACTTTAATAGCTAGTCTTCCACTAAAAGAGATCTCTCTCAGTATACCATTGATTTCCTAATTTCCCTCACCAAATTTCTTAAACCTTTCTCTTGATCTTTGCTTGCTTCTCTGATTGAATCGAATCATCTCGTATTGTGTTCTTGCTCTGTGTCTTTCTTGCTTGCAAGGTAAATCCTACTTTCTTTTCTTGTTTTTCTACCACTAATTTTGTTTCAAATAAGATTTACCCATTTGGTTGTAGAAATAATAAGTAGGATTGTAGATTGATCAATCTGGTATAACTTAAATATTATATATGTGTTGCTTAATCTATTTTAGAACTCAAAACTCATATTATAGCTTTGTTCTTACATGTTCATATTGCCATCAACCTCAACTATTTATCTTCAAAACAAGCAGAATTTCTTTCAAAGTTTTATTTTAGATTGTTTTTCTGACAATTATTTAAATTATTCAATATTTGTTATAATTTTTTATCTGCTTAAAGTACATCTCTATAGGAAAATATACAGTTAAGTGCCAGCCTATTTAATTTTAGAATTTGTAAGGATTGATTTAATTATACATGCTTTGTTTTACAGCTTCAGTTTATTTATATTTATGGGATGTTTGCTGGTAGACAAACTGTAGCATTTGTACTCGCTGCCTTTGCTTCTGGGCTTCTTTCTTTGAAGGGCACTGCTTTGTAAGATTGAGGTATGCACTCTTTTCCTTTGCTTACTTAATTAAAAAAAAATAATGATTTCCTCTAAATTTTCATTTTAAGATTGAGTTCTTATTTTCCAATTAATTCAACATCCATTTTTATGCCTTACTTTTGACAATTTTTTATTTGATGTTTGAAGGGCCAAAGAAGAAAGCGGTGAAAATGGCTAGACCGAATGATCGATTTTGGGATTTTGTTGAGAAGCTGGATGATGGTCGTTTCAACTGTACATTTTGTGGCTATAAATTTGCTGCCGCTACTTCCGTTTCGAGGATCAAATGGCATTTGTCAGGAGTCAGAGGACATAGTGTTGCAATTTGTGACAAAGTGACTGAAGACGTTCAAGAAGCAGCTTTTCAAGCTACGCATGGTGGCAACAAAAGACGTAAAAGCATAGCAAGTTCAAGCAATGTAAATGACAATGTCATTTCAACCACTCGACAAGAACAAAAGAATAATGAAGCCGACAATTTGGCAGGGGATGCAGGAAGGATACAAGCACCAGTTACAATGGTTCAAGCAATTGGAACATTTTTGGAAGAGATCACTAATGTAATGGAGGATGATATAGAGAATGGGACTGGAGGAGTAGTGCATCCTGGTGCCGGAGCTAGCTCTTCTGGAGGGCTTACAGGCAACACAAATGAGACTCCAGGAGATGCAGTACCAACGACAAAGCTGGTGGGTCAAGCATTCAAAGACCATAAGAAGACTATCTGGTCTTGGTTGATGCACGATGAAGTTTCAACTATTGGCATCTATGGGATGGGAGGAGTGGGAAAGACGACATTGGTGACACACATTTATAATCAGCTTCTAGCAAGACCAGAGACTCATGTTTACTGGATTACTGTTTCACAAGATACTAACATTAATAAATTGCAAAACAGTATCGCCAATCGGATTGGTTTAGATCTTTCTAATGAAGATGAGGAGCTGTATAGAGCTTCCAAATTGTCAAAAGAATTAAAGAAGAAACAAAAATGGGTTTTGATTTTAGATGATTTGTGGAAGGCTATTGAGCTACACAAGGTGGGAGTCCCTATCCAAGCTGTTAAGGGATGCAAGCTGATCGTTACAACACGATTAGAAAATGTTTGTCAGCAGATGGGTAAACAACACATAATCAAAGTGGAGCCTATTTCGAAGGAAGAAGCTTGGGCTTTGTTTATTGAGAGACTTGGACACGACACAGCACTTTCTCCGGAAGTGGAACAAATTGCAAAATTTGTGGCAAGGGAATGTGATCGTTTGCCACTAGGAATTATAACCATGGCTGCAACCATGAGGGGAGTGGTTGACGTACGTGAGTGGAGGAATGCATTGGAGGAATTGAAAGAATCAAAAGTTAGAAAAGATGATATGGAGCCTGAGGTATTCCACGTATTGAGATTTAGTTATAACCATCTAAGTGATTCAGCACTACAACAAAGTTTCTTGTACTGTGCATTATTCCCGGAGGACTTCAAGATCCGTAGAGAGGATTTGATAGCTTATTTGATTGATGAGGGAGTGATAAAAGGGCTAAAGAGTAGGGAGGCAGAATTTAACAAAGGCCACTCGATCCTTAATAAACTTGAAAGAGTCTGCCTATTGGAAAGTGCTGAGGAAGGGTATGTCAAGATGCATGACTTGATTAGGGACATGGCCATCCAAATACTACAAGAGAACTCTCAAGGCATGGTCAAAGCAGGTGCACAGTTAAGAGAATTGCCGGGAGAAGAGGAGTGGACAGAGCATCTTATGAGAGTTTCACTGATGCATAACCAGATTAAAGAAATTCCTTCCAGCCATTCACCAAGGTGTCCCAGTCTTTCAACTCTATTGTTACGTGGAAATTCAAAGTTGCAATTTATAGCAGATTCATTTTTTGAGCAGTTGTGTGGGCTCAAGGTTCTTGATCTGTCTCATACATGTATCACAAAACTACCTGATTCTGTCTCTGAATTGGTAAGTCTCACTGCATTACTGCTCATGGATTGTAAGATGTTAAGGCATGTACCGTCATTAGAAAAGCTCAGGGCACTGAAGAGGTTAGATCTCTCTGGTACTTGGGCACTTGAAAAGATTCCTCAAGGCATGGAATGTCTATGCAACCTGAAGTATCTTAGAATGAGTGGATGTGGTGAAAAGGAGTTTCCTAGTGGGTTGTTACCTAAGCTCTCTCACCTGCAAGTCTTTGAATTGCAGGAGTGGATTGTTTCTTCTACTAGAGATAATAGAAAAACACAACATGTTATGATAACAGTTAAAGGAAAGGAAGTGGCATGCTTGAGGAAGTTGGAGAGTTTGGCATGCCATTTTGAAGGTTGCTCAGACAACATGGAGTATCTCAAATCTCGGGATGAAACCAAATCACTAATCACATACCAAATTCGTGTAGGACTACTGGACAAGTCTTATTATGGTTATGGTGATTGCAGAAGGAAAACAATTGTTTGGGGTAATTTGAGTATCGACAGAGATAGAGATTTTCAGGTTATGTTCCCAAAGGACTTTCAACAACTGACCATTAATAATAATGATGATGCAACAAGTTTATGCGATTTTTGGTCTCTAATAAAGAATGCAACTGAGCTGGAGGCTATCAACATTAGTGATTGCAATAGCATGGAGAGCTTGGTTTCATCTTCTTGGTTCTGCTCTGCTCCACCACCATCTCCATCTTATAGTGGTATATTTTTTGGTCTTAAAGAGTTTAGTTGTTATGAGTGTAAGAGCATGAAGAAGTTGTTCCCTCTTGTCTTGCTGCCAAGCCTCGTAAACCTAGAAAAGATTAGAGTTATAGAATGTGAGAAGATGGAGGAGATAATAGGTGGAACAAGATCTGATGAAGAAGGGGTTATGGATGAAGAAACCAGCAGCAGCAATATCGAACTCAGACTCCCAAAGTTCAGAAATATGGCATTGAGAGGATTACCAGAACTGAAAAGCATTTGTAGTGCAAAACTGATTTGCGATTCTCTCCAGTGGATTGTAGTTTATAATTGTATGAAGCTGAGGAGGTTGCCAATTTGTCTCCCGTTGCTTGAAAATGGCCAGCCATCTCCTCCCCCTTCTCTTAAATACATCGGGGTATATCCAAAAGAATGGTGGGAGTCAGTAGTGGAGTGGGAGCATCCTAACGCTAAGGATGTCCTTCGTCCCTTTGTACAGTTTTTTAACACATCAAATGCAAGATAGTGGAGGATGCGATGTCCTCCGTCCCTTTATGGAGTTTTCATTCGTAAGCATTCATGTGAAACTCTTGTAATTAAAAGTAGCTCATTAACTCTTTTTTTATGTCTGATTTATTGGAGGTTTGTTGAATCTGAGTTTGTCTTCTTTTATTTGACAAA
>Ga0325402_1003572_pt1 | contig 14094 bp, 5 predicted proteins | sample PopdelMetagenome_22_FD_207212 | JGI IMG/M metagenome (GOLD analysis project Ga0325402, IMG submission 207212) | Populus deltoides microbial communities from Bellville, Georgia, United States - Xylem-PdKOR-R3 | ecosystem: Host-associated > Plants > Phyllosphere > Stem > Wood/Secondary xylem... | reverse complement strand
ATAAGGAGAACAATATCACATCTAGTATACCTTACCTAGTGTCATAATTCAATTTTTAACAACACAAATTTAAAAAAAAAGAGAAAAATGAAAATGAATGAAGAATAATTTGAAATTTGGGTCAAGAAAATATATACTGGAAGTTTCAAGGACTAATCAAGGTGGATTTATAAATTTTGGATTCAATTTTGATAAAAATTAAAAGAATTAATAAGTTTGGGGACTTAATTAAACTTTGAATTAGTTTAATTAATGAATCAAGAGTTTAATTAAAGATTTGATTAGATTGAAGACTTAATTAAACTTTGAATTAGTTTAATTAATGAAATCAGGGGTTTAGTTAAAGAAATATCAAAGTTCAGGGTCAATTTAGATCTAAATTACAAGAAATTAAATTCCAGGGACCAAATTGAATAGACGCTGATACTTAAAGCGGAAAATTGAAGAATAACCCTTAGTCCAAAATGACGTCGTTTTACATTTCCTGTTTCATCATCTTCTTCCTCTAGAAACAGAGGAAACGAACTGCAAAGAAAAAAAGGAAATGCTGCCCAGAAGGTGTCAACTCAACCCAGGAAAAATGTAGACCATTCGGTCTTCCACAGTTCCTAAACCAATCAGGTCTCCCACAATGCACAGCTGGAGTTTGGATCAAAACCTATCACCAACAGTCCAATCGTGGCGGGACTGTTGGTGTCCGAGTCCTTGCTGGAAACCAAGTCCCCAGCCATGATTATCAGGAGGAGAGACGTGGGCTGAGGCAGAGAAGGAGGATCCCTATAAATACAAAGGAAATCAACTTTCGCAGGGGACAAGAACAAAAAAAAGGAGAAACGAATGAAAAGAAAGACAGGAAAAAAAAGAGAGAAAAAAACGAGTTAGGGAACAAGAAAAAAGAAGTAGAACAAGAACAGGGAGAGAAGGAGAGGACCAAGAGAACACAAAAAGGGCAAGAGACAAACGAAAAACGAGATAGGACATCGTCAGGCCAGATCGTCACCATCGTCTTCGTCTCTAGCCTTCAGCACCAAGTAAGTCCCTCCTCTTTTTCCCTGCTTTGCCATTTTAATTAGTTGTTCACTGTGCAAGCATGCGTGAATTAATTCATGCATGCCCGCTGCAGACATAACCGGGTCGCTAGCTCAGGCCAGGTAACAGATGAGGCTGGCTGGGTTGATCTCAGCCGTACAGCTAGGATACATCCAGTCAAAATTCTTAAACCCGGCTCGATGGCCGGCCCGGTCCAAGGCCAGGGTTCCGGGTTTTGACCGGGTCGGCCGGGTCAATTCCTATTTAAAAAAAAATTCAAAACGGCGTCGTTTTAGTAAAAAAAAAAGTCAACGGGTTGCAATCGGGTTTTTGACCGGGTTTTGCAAGGTCAACCGGGTCATCAGGTCAACCCGTCGGGTCAGCCGGGTCACACCGGGTCATGGCTTATGCTATTTTTTATCAACCCGGTCTAGTTCCAGCCCCGGGTCGACCCTCCGGGCCGGGCCGGGTTTCAAAACATTGCATCCAGCTCATATATATATATTATGGATTTGTTCACTAGTATTTGAGTCAAGAGTACTGTATTTTTTGGGTTGCTCAATATTTTCCAACACCGAAATTGGAAATATTCATAGGCAAAATATCCACTGACACCAAAGTTAGAAACATTATGGAAAGACCAGAAGAATGGAACAAAAACAAACTATTAGCAATTTTAGATAAGACCAGCAATGTAGCATGTTTTATGTACGACGTTTAAGGGGTGAAAGTATCTTCCTTTTCGTGTAACTAGTCCTGTACCATAGAATCTCTGTTGACCAGTTAGAATTCCTAATGACTATAATATTAGGTGACGACTTTTTAAACGAGACCTTTCCCTAAAAAATAAAATGTCAGATATCTATTCTTTTCGTACATTTAAATTTTTACAGATCATCGCGATGTCTGGGTGTGACACCTAGAGTAAGCTACATTGCTTATTTTTATGATTACTAAGGCTCTATTGTGTTTTTCTAATTATTGGTCTGTCTATTCATTCAAGCAAGTTCACCTTAGTAGAGTGAACCATGGATTTACAATCAAACCTTATTATTCAAAAGCCTAAATATTTTTTATTTCTTTTAATATTAAGAATACATCTTAAGTATAAGTTTATAATTCTTAAATATTAAAAGTGAAAAAATGATAGAAAATGAGATGTTCATGGACTTAATATGCCTTCTATAATATTGGAATACGTCTTACGTATAAGTTTATAAACTCTAATATTAAAAATAAACAAATTGATTGTTTGGTATTTTTGAAATTTAAGATAAGTTCTCATGACTTTAATAATCTTGTTATTAAATCCATGATACATACAAAATATAAAAACTATTTTTTTTTGGTATTTTCAAGAAATACTTAATCATGCAAATATTTTTGTATCTTATTCCCTTTCTCTTTTATATTTTTTTATTATATTTTTAATTAAAAATGTAAAATATGTATTCTTAAAGAAACTTGGCCATATGCAATTAAAATATTTTATTAATTAAAAAATTTATCCTTTTTTTTACCATTTATTTAACACATGAATGAGATAAAAGAAAAAATAAAAATACAAACCTACAATCATCCTTTTTTACCCACACATCCTTTTTTTTCCACTATTTTACTCACACACCCTACAATCATATTTTTTACAAACCATTAAAATTCAACAATAATTAAAAAAAAACATATTAAACATCATTCAAATTCCAAAATGGACCTTTCAAAGGTTGGGAATAAATTGGAGAAGTTTCTGAAAAATCAGGAACAGTGTTGAAAGACCTTATAACAATGGTGACACATGTGCCCCATGCATCGTCGCCACCGTCAGTGAGTGGGCTCATATGCCGGTGAGGATAAAAAAATGGTGGATCTTAAACTGCTTTTCCCCTTCTTTCTTTCTATGCTTGCGATGAAAGCCATCATTTCTTGCAAAACAAATAAAAATTCACTTCGCCATAGATTTTTAAGTTTAATGGTTTGTTTCCTTCCTTCTCTCTTAGATTTGCTTTCTCCTTTCTGATATCCTCTTCTTCTTCACAGTTATTTGTTATTGTGGCAGTGGGTTGGTATTGACACAACACCATAAATCAAAGTGGTGGATGATTGATGGTTGATGATGGCTGAGTGTTTAGGGCTGTAAGGAAAAGGAAATAGGTATGTAGAGGTTGGTTTGATTTAGGTGATTTGGGGCTGATTTTCGATGGCAGGTAGCTGGTGATGATTGTGCTAATAGAGAAAGTTGTTATGATGGTTTAAGGTTTTGTGGGTTGTTGTGATAGTGGGAGGATAAAGGAAATGATCTATGGCTGGCGTTGGGATGGTCAAATAAGTGGAGGAAATGGGTCTCGATTTGGGTTTTCTCATGGTGGAGAGAGAGACCGCCATTTCCAACGATGAGAGAAAAAACAAAAGGGTTGCTCGCATTGAGATAAAGAGGCTGGTGTGCTAAAGGAGGTGGCATGGTGTGCTGGGCAATGAGGAAACGAGATGGATAATAGAGTGTTTTATGCTTTAGGCTGAGATAGAGTAAAAGTGGCTGGTGATTTTTTTTAATGTATCCTAGTTGGTAGAAGATGATGTGTATAATAAAGGAGAGATAGGTGAAGATGAGTGTTTTATTTTTGTGTATGACTAATGGCTAGTTTTTTTAAAAAACAAAAAAAAGCAAAGATAGGTTTGTTAGGGTTTTTTTATGTGAGAGAGTAGCTCTTTTTTTTACTTGTGTATTTTTCTCATCCCCTCTCTTAGGTTATCATTTTGTTTATAGCATTTTTTTTTAAGTATGCATAACCACTTATTTCTTTCAAATTTAATTTCTAAAATTGTTCACACTCATCTACTATTTTCTTGATTTCTTTAAAATCTTCTACCACCATTTGGCTTCTAATTTTTTTTTAAATATCATTTTTTTAAAACAACACTATACAATTCAAAACTTTTTTAAAACAATACCCTTTCCTATTATTTCTTAATTACATTTTAATCACTTAAATCTTTCCTTTTTTATGTTTGATTGATTATTATCTTTTTTTATTAACTTTTTTTATAAAAAAAATATATGTACAAAAACAATAAGCAAAATTGTCAAAAATTATGAAATGACTAGAAATTGGCCAAATCATGTCAAAAACATATATTTTTTTAATATTTTTGTATTTTTATGTATTGTTTGGAAAATATTTGAAAACAATGGTAAAAAATTGGATTATGATAATTTTCCTCTCTTTATAATACTTACTGTATAAATTCCTGTAAGGGATTTTATAAAGTAAATATGTAAAGAAAAGGTGTGAAAGTTCTCCAAAGTTAGGTGAAAAATCCATTAGGTTTTGATATTAACAAATCAAAAGATGGTTACTCATGTAGATGTTTCAACACTCAATTATTTTAAAAACTAATAATTTCCTCTTTGTTTTCAAAAATAGTGTAGGTATTTAGGCAATTTGCTTGTTGTGAAAGAATATTCAATATTATTTCACGAATGATTTGTGATCGGGTAACCTACCTGTAATGGTTGATTTTCTTGGCATTTCTTGATGGTATGGTTGACACTGGTCATTCTTGATTACAGGGTTGATTTCTTTAGAGCTTTATAATTGAAGGGTTGACACATATCCTTCTTGATGGTAGTGTTGGGCATACTGATTACAGGGTTGATTTCTTTGGTATTTTTGGATTGCAAGGTTGACACATTTCCTTTCTAATAACAGTGTTAAACTTCATGATTGCAAGGTTGAATTTTCTTTTCCTAATGGTAGGGTTGGACTTCTTTATGGTAGGGTTGAATTCCTAATAACATAGTTCAAATTTTCCTTTCCTAACAGTAGGGTTGGACTTTTTGATAGCACAGTTGAAAATTAAGAATTTTTGATAAAAGGGTTAAAATCTCCTTGATATGATAACTTTTTTATTTAATTTAATTCATTGGAGCCTTATTAAAATTCATTAAGGATTTTTCCTAAAGAATTTATACAAAACATTATACAATGATTTGAGATCAGATGACATGCATACACCTTACCTGGTTTAAAATATAAACCCTCCCTTTCTTTACCATCTCTTTATTGCTTGATGGACATGGTTTGTAATTTTTTAGAAGAGTTTTCTTGATTCTTCAACTCATTCAAGTTTTATCTGTGTGATAAATACATTTGACAAGCTCTTTATTGTGTAGCTTGAAAAGTGACAAACTGACTTTTAACTATGATGTTTCCCCCTGGTTGGATGCTGCCTTTTCTAGTAGCTCATTTTTTTCATTGATGAAAGGGTTTGTTATCACTGATTTGGCCTCTTGCTTCCAACCCACTCAAATGGCTTATGAGTTCTTTTTCATAGTTTTGGCAATTCTACATAACCCAACTTTTTTAATTGTTCACCATGACCCATTTGTTTGCTGAAAATTTTTTATTATACTAATCAATTTAAGAGGATCATCCATTACCTCTTAATCTAACATCACTGACGAAAATGAGCTCAACTATCACTGTTAACAAAACTACCTACTGTATCACTGTCGAAAGAGATATGTTTCAAACTGCCTTTTGTAATTGAAGTTTTCCCTTTATCTTGCTATGTATTCTTTTCAAATAAAATTGCCTCTAGTTGATCTAGATAAGCTCATTCTTCTTACTATCATTAAAAGGCAATTATCATTGTCGGTTGCCTTTTATGGCTTTGATGGATTTCATTGAATTATCATTTAACTATTGTTATCACAATGAGATTCTTTTGACTAATCTATATTCTATAGGTGCTTGTCTTTCCAGAGACCATGGATTCATGCATCGTCTTTTTTTGTAAAGAACTTTGCAAAATAATGAATGAAGATTTTTTAAGAAAATCATTTATTTTGTGTTTCAGGACCATTTCACAAATTTTAATTATTGCCTTTGTATGTCCTATTGTTGGTTTGAAATCACTACGATGTAGATTTAAAAGTATTTCTTTAGTTAAGGCCTTAAAACGAGTCTTCAACACTAAGATGTAATTTTGTTGGTATTTTATTGATGATTGACAAGATAAAGGCTGAGATAGAAGTGTTAGCTTAAAGTTGGGTTATCCATGGCTAAAATGAATTTCTTGTATTTTAAAAATAAAAATTTACTTGATGTAAGCTTAAAACAACTTTGTTTTGAATTTCTTGCAAATTCCAGGGCGTTTAATCTTTCTTTAGGAAAATGGTAATTTGGTCTAGTGAATGTATATGATTAGGTAACCTTCTACCTTTTTGTTTTCAATACAAGAAGCTTGAGTGACAGCTCGAGGTTTTATTTAAGAGAAATTTATCTTCTTTTTAGCACTCATTTTATTAGCATGAATAATAATAAGTAGCTTATTTGCAATATCATGATTCTTGTGAAGATTTGTATTTTGAGAGCCCAATTTATCGGTCTAGATTGCTTGTTTGCTTAATTAAAAATGACTCTTAAAGGCACATAATATAGGCTATGACTTTGGGCTATGAAAGAAAGGGATTTGTAAGTTCAAAGAGTGTTTTAATATTTTAAAGATTTAGGATCATTGTCATTTACTTAACTTGTTGTGTCTTTCAATATTCCTTCCATCTTCTTTCCTTTCATTGTATTTTTTTTATTTGTATTTTTTTATTGTTTTGGTGGGATATCCTTATTTTGTTTTGACATTGACATAGTCATTTTTGTTTTTTCTTTAGGAATACCCCTTAACATTTTGGTTTCTCAAACTCTTTTTGATTTTTCATGGCATCTCCTCAATATTTGATCTTTTAATTTTTACTTGCCTCATAGTGTGCGGTATGATCCCTTGATTTTTAAAATTTCTAGTTGCCCCTAATGTGAGTTGTGATTCTAGTCAAGGTTTTTATGAAGTAAAACTTATTCAAGCTTAAATGGGGACCGGAAATGATATATTTTTAAAACGTGAAGGGATAATAAAGATGGTCTTTCATCATTTCAAGCACAAGTGGCTAGAACCGATAAACTTTGTCCTTGTCTAGTTTAATGATTTGAAACTTTTGCATAAGACTTGTGTTTTTATGAATCAATGAATAGCACATCCAACTATATGCGATTATATAGGTAACTAAAATATGGTCCAAGAGATATGAGACGTGAGCATATTTTTTATTTTCATGACCTGGTTCAAAATGGTTTAGTCATCTTAAAATGAAAATTGCATGAATAAGCGTTTAAATGTTGTTTTGAGCAAACATCATATTATTTTTGAAATAAAAAAGCAAATATAATTTTTCAAGATTATGGCAAATAGGTTTTTTATAAAAACTGATTTGGTCATAATGTTTTAAACAATGCCATGAAATTAGTTATGAGTTTCAAAAGAGTAGGGATTGCCTCTTAACATCTTATATAACACACCTTGAGGTTTTACCATTTTAACCATTATATTTATCTAATTATGAACAATAATAAAAATGTTAGGTGTTACTTTCACAAAAACATCATTTAATTTAAAAAAAGGATAAAAAATAAGAAGGTATATTTCATTAAAAAAAATATGATGCGATCCCAACACACATGAAGAACATACTTTAAAAACATGAATAACAAAGTTCCATAACAAAATGATTGACAATGCAATACCCATCTTAAGTCAACTTCCATTGCAACATTTGTATCTCCTCAACATTTATCAACCATTTGTTATACTGGGATGGTCTAATGACAATACAGTAGGTGTCATTATCCTTCATAAACTTAATTTCTTCCTTCCTCACTAGCTCAAGGACTTGATACTTTAAATTCTTGTAATTTTCAATTGAGTGGCTGAGGATCTAATCATGATATTCACATTTCTCATTTGAATTGTACCACATAAGGAATGAGGGTTGTATGGGATATGATAGAGTTAAGGTAATATATCTGGTATTTAGAAGATGCTGGTAAATATCTTTGAGTGGTAACAATCTTTGACAGTGCACTTGAGCAATTGATGACATGGTGAGATCAAGATTCCTAATATGATAGTCATTTCTCAATTAATATTCCATCACGATGTTAAGGTCCACGGCTGGACCTTTGATTTTTCCTATTTTTATAGCTTGTTCAATCTTTTTGACCACAATCACTAGGTTAGTAAAGTGTTGTGCTACACTTTCAATTAGAAACTAAAGTAAGGTGTTTTAAAAGTGTTGGTAAACAAATTAACCATCTTCTTTTCTAAAAGTGGAGGATTCACTAGAGTAGCTACCCCAAGCCACATCCGGGCATATTCTTGGATTGATTTCTTATTACCCATTTCGATATTTTGCATGCTAGATCTATCTAGAGTGATGTCCATGTTAAACTTGTATTATTTCATAAAAGGGTCAACCAAATATTTTCATCTTTTAATCTGAAGAATTGTCAAGCCTCATACCTTAAGTTAATGTGATGTCGCTAAAGTTGTCTTCAAAAAAGTGAACAAGCAGTTTTTTATCATGGAAAACTTCTACCATTTTATTATAGTAGGCTTTTATATGAGTCAATGGACATTGAGTTCCCATGTATTTGATAAACTCAAGCACTCAAAAATATTTTGGCACTACAACATTTGGGACTAGACATATTTTGGTTGTTTTCATTGGGTAGTATAGACTAGATGCCTCAATCACCCATATTCTTTCCTCTAAAACTGCCCACCTACCATAAGCTTTTTCCATGGGTTTCTCCCTTTGATCTTCTTTTTCATTCAAGTTTACTGTAAGGGGTAGCCTTATGGGCAAGTAGGTTAAACAAATGGGTAGTGACTTATGAATTGGGATTCCAGAGATGTTCCACTAAGGCATGAATTCTGTTGATGGAGAGGATTTGTAATTGTTGGATGAGTGGCTATTACTAGTTGAGTAATTACGGCTTCTATATATTTTTCCTTTATTTCCTACTCAAATAGATTAGTGAGCCTTGTTACGTTCCCTTTAAGGCTTTCCATCTATTTTTTACATTTAGCCTCCTAACAGGCTCGTTCCCTATTTTTCATTAGTTTCTTATGGGATCTAATGTTACAGTTTCGCTTCAAAATAGGGGTGTATATTCCAAATTTTCAAATGAAAATCATGTAAGTTTACAAAGCAAATAAATATGAGATGCTAGCAGAAAGGTAAATTGAATAAATATGATATACTAGATTTGGAAACCTGATGCATGAGACATTGTTCTATATCTAATATATAAATGCAAAGGCAATATGTAAAAAAAAAAATTACATGTTGAAAACATATACACAAAGCAATAAATTAAAACACAACAAACATACAAACAAAAAAGTATAGTCCATTAGAAACTCTTCGGTGGAGTTGTCATTCTATCGCACGTGTACGATATTATAGTGATCATCTATATGAATCAACATTTTGGTGTGGTATAGAAATAACAAGGAATTCTTATCCTTTTTGTCACGCCCAGAAATCGCGACAACCAATTAAAAATTAATCTCTCGATTGGAAAAGGAACAGATATCTGGCATCTTATTCTTTTAGGGGAAAAGGTCTTGTTCAAGGAGTCACCACCTAGTATTATGGTCACTACGAACCCTAACTGGTCAACAGAGATTCTATGGTACAAGACTGGTTACGCAAAAGGAAAGATGTTATTACCCCTTAAGCATCCTATCTATGGTAGGCTGCATTGCTGGTTTTGTCTAAAATTGCTAAGAATTTGTTCTTCTTTTCCCTTTTTTTTATTCTTCCTTTCATGTTCCTGACTTTGACGTCAGTGAACAATTCCTACAAATATTTCCAACTCTGGCGTTGGTAAATATCGCACAAATCCAAAAAAATACGATACTCCTGACTCTAGCGTCAGTGAATATTTTTCTCAAAAAATGAATTTGAAGAAGAAATTTTCTATGTTATTTTTTCTTATTTATCCTTTATTATTATTTGTCCTTTTTAGATGGAAGTTAAAAAAAAACATTGCACGACATATTTGCATTTAACAGTAATAGTCAATAGATTGAGCACATCTACAAAAAATACAAACACAAAGAAAAAAATAAAACAAAATGCGAGGAGCCCACAAATAAATTAACGAAGGCCCCAAATATTTTTAGAATTTTTTGTTATCGAAAAGGGGTTTGTTTGGTCAAATATCAAATTAGAATGGACATTAAAATTTATGGCCAAGACATAAGGGTGTGTTTTGCCAAGCACACCCTTAGCAAACATAATTTGGGTCGGCTAGGCCTAAAGCCCAGACCCTGCCCACTCTTTTTTTTTTTTGGGCTGGATCTAGCCCAGCCATGTATGAAAGGTTCACGCATGCATGCAATAGTAACCAGTTAATTATTTTAGCAAGGAAGGAAGGAAACTTACCTAGGCGTGCATCTGTTGGAGGCGATGTCGAGGGAGACTGGGCTAAAAAAAAAAGGGTTGAGGGGGGCGGCGGCTAGTATAGGGTTTGCCGCCCCCTTCTTTTTTTTTTATGTTTCTCTCTTTTAGAGTTTCTGGTAATGGCCTCCTCTTGGGGTCTCTTTTTTTAGGGTTTCTTCCTCTAATTGTCCCCTCTTTCATACCCTGAAATCTGTATTTATAGTGCCAAAGTCCTATCGCGTGTGAGAAACCAAGTTTCAATCAAACTCATTCTCTTCTTTGAAGTTTGAATTTGATTAAGAATCAAATTTGAAAGCGGATAGCTATCATTATCTTGAAGACAAGGATTATCTTGAAGATAGGGATTATCTTGAAGATAAAGATAGAATGACAAAAGCACATTGTAGTCCTTAATTTTCATGCAAGTTGACAAATCACACTTTTCATCGAAATAAATCTCTGATATTTTAATTTTACATTTTAAACCCTGTAAAAATTAAATTAAAAATCAATATGCCAAAATTGGGTTACAACTCTTTTTATGGTTTAAAAAGGTTTGAAGTCACCACATAATATTTTGGTCACTAAGAACCCTAACTAATCTTCAAAGTCTGGATAAAAAGACTGATTATGTATAAGGAGGACAATATCACCCCTAGTATACCTTATCTAAGGTAAGTTGCATTACTCATTTGTTTTATTACTAAGCATTTATTTTTTTTTTCTAACCATTGGTTTGTCTATTGGTAAAAGCAGATCCACCCTAGTAGAGTGGACCTTGACTTTACAATCAAATCTAACCATTATAAAGCAAAATATTTTTTGTTTCTTTTAGTATTGAGAATATATCTTATTTGTAAGTATGTAATTCTTAAATATTAAAAGTGAAAGAAAAAAAAGAGAGAATAGGATTTCTATGAACATAATTTACCATCTTTAATATTGAAAATACATCTTACTTGTAAGATTATAAATCCTAACATTAGAAATAAACAAATTAATTGTTTGGTGTTTTTTAAATTTATACCAAGTCTTCATGGCTTTAATAATATTGTTATTAAATCCATAATACATGCAAAATATAAAACTATTTTTTAACATATTTTGGTATTTTCAAGAAATCCTAAATAATTCAAATATTTTTGGTTTTATTTCCTTTTTTCTTTCATATTTTTTATTAAATATGTTAAATATGTTTTTTTCACATGTAATTAAGACATTTGATTAATTCGAACAAAAATATCCTTTCTTTTTACCATTTATTTAACACATGAAAAAGCTAAGAGCAAAATAATAAAAAAATACAAAGACACACCCACACATCTTTGTTTTCACTATTTTACTCACACACCCAACAATCATATTTTTTACAAATCATAATAATTCAATAATAATTAAAACACACATTATACATCATCCAAATTCCAAAATAGACCTTCTATAGGTTGGAAATAAATTAAAGAGGTTGCTGGAAACTTGAGAACAATGCTGGAAGACCCTAAACTATGGTGGCATGTGAGCTCACATGCCATCGCTAGTGAGGAAAAAAAATTGATGGATCTAAAACTGTTTATTCCCCTTTTTCTTCCTATATAGAGGTGAAGGCCATTGGTACCTACAAAACAAAAAATCATACAGACATAGATTTTTAAGTTCAATGGTTTGTTTTCTTCCTTCTCTCTCAGATTTGCTTTTCTTTTCTTATCTTTTCTCTCTTTTTTTTTTTGTAGTTAATTCTACCATGGCATTGGGTTGATAATAGTGCAACATCATGGAACAAAGATGTAGAGGTTGATTTCAGCCAAAAAAAAGAAATGAAATGGAGTTATTGATCTTGACATTTTTTTTTGTAGGTTTGAGGGCTAGTTTGAGGGAGCTAGGCATGGTTGCCGATTGGACGGTTAAGGATGGATGAGTGTTTATGGCTGTGAGGAAGAAGGAAATTGGTCTGTATAGGTTGGTTTCATTTCAGTGATCTGGGGCTAATTCCTTGTGGTTGGTAGTTAATGGCTTATGGCGGCTATGCTAGTGGAGAAAGTTGTTATGCTAGTTTATAGTATTTTAGGTTGCTATGATGGTGGAAGGAGAAATGAAAAGATTTGTGGCTAGCGTCAAGAGGGCAAAAGAAGTGGAGGAAATGGGTCTCGGTTTGGGTTTTCTCACGGTGGAGAGAGAGACTGTCAGTTTTTTATAATGAGAGAAAAATAAAATGGTTGCTAGCGTGGGGATGGAGAGGTTGTTGTGCTAGAGGATGTGGTATGGTATGTCGGGTAGTGAGGAAGAGAGATGGACAATTGGGTGTTTTTTGCTTTGGGCTGAGAAAAAGTGAGAGTAGGTAGTGAGTTTTTTTTTAATGTATGTAAATTGGTAGAAGATGATGTGCACAACATGAGAGAGATTGGTGAAGATGAACGTTTTTTACTTTATTTTATGTATGGTTGGTAGCTAATGTCAAAACAAAAAGAATTATAGGTTTGTTAAGGTTTTTTTTATAAGAGAGTAGCTCACCTTTTTACTGGTGAATTTTTTTATCCCCTCTCTTAGGTTATTATATTGGTTATGGCCATAGTTTTTAGACCCAACCCAGTTCAAGGCCTGGGTTCCGGGTTTTATCCAGGTCACCCGGGTCAATGCTTTTTTAAAAAAATCAAAACGACGTCGTTTTAGTTAAAAAACAAAAGTCAACGGGTTACAACCGGGTCTTGCCAGGTCTCCGGGTCACACCAGGTTTTTTCTTCCTCTGTTTTTTCTTCAACCCAGCCCGGTTCCAGCCACAGGTCAACCTATCGGGCTGGGTTTTAAAACTATCGTTATGGCCCTTTTTTAGGTTATTATTTTGGTTATGGCCTCCCTTTATGTGTGTGTGTGTGTGTGTGTGTGTGTGTGTGTGTGTGTGTGTGTGTGTGTGTTTAATCACTTATTTATACTACACAAAATATTCCTTTCACATTTAATCTCTAAAATCTCTAATTTACTCCGTCAAGTGAAAGCCTTTTAGGTTTGAAACTTGCACAAGCTCATACCACTTTATGTTTAATTTTTATCAAATATAATAGGGGTGGTATGACTCAAACTCGTGACCACTTAGTCAATATAGCTCTGATACCATGTCAATGAATCATCATACCTACAGCTTAAGTTATTAGGTTGAATTAGTTCTTTAACACGGTGAGGCTTTAAGATATGATTTATATATTTCTCTAACACACTTCCTCAAATGAAAGCTCTTTGGACTTGAAACTTGCATAGGTCTACACGATGTTATATTTAATTTTTATCAAATAGAATGAGGGTGGTGTGATTTGAACTCGTGACCGCTTGATCAATAAAGCTCTGATATCATATTAAAGAATCATTTCACTCCAAAGCTAAAACTATTAGGTGATGCTCTAAGATATAATTTATATAATTCTCTAACATCTCTTACTTTTAAAATTAAAGTGTTATCCTTCATAAGTTTTATCTAACAAATAAAACTTAGTTTAGAGAGGTTTTCCTCGCGCTTTATATATAATTGATAACTTATTTTTAAATTTTAATGGTAACAAATATCTTTAAATTAGATAATTGATTACTTATTTTTAAATTTTAATAAGAAAATATATAACTTTTTTCGTAATCCAATGTAAAATAAATCATCAATATGAAAGTGATATATTAAAAAAAACATTATGATACATGTTTAGTTGGAAATGACGATAATTCCATATTCGTGGAGCAAGTGAGTGAATGACATCTCCAAATGCTAATAAAAAATATATTTTCGTGAAGATATGATTTAAATT
>Ga0325402_1003570_pt1 | contig 14096 bp, 8 predicted proteins | sample PopdelMetagenome_22_FD_207212 | JGI IMG/M metagenome (GOLD analysis project Ga0325402, IMG submission 207212) | Populus deltoides microbial communities from Bellville, Georgia, United States - Xylem-PdKOR-R3 | ecosystem: Host-associated > Plants > Phyllosphere > Stem > Wood/Secondary xylem... | reverse complement strand
TTCTAGCCCTAACTAAGAAGTTGTTAGAAATATTTGAAAGAGAAAAGGGGAAGCATTGCGGAATATAATCTCATATAAATATTACTTTCTCGTTATACTTGGACCTAGATTTACAATACTCTGAACACATATTTATACTAGTTTAGAATAATTCAAGAGACTTAAAAGATAAATATATCTTTAATAATTATGCATACACTTAGGAGAACTAAAAGAACTTTGATTAAAAATTAATTCCAACACTCCCCTTTGCCATCTTTTCAATCTTCCTTTCCTTTAGAATGGTCTGTCTAAACATGGCTACTCCTAACTATTTTTTCTCCTCTCGTGAATGCTGCTACAGTTCCCTAGCCAAACACTACTTTTCAAGATTAAGCTTTTCAAAGTGGCCATTCTATTTTGGCTCGCTATTCATCAAGCTGGTGCCTTTCTTGTCATGGCTTCTTGGCCATTTCCCATCTCCTTTAGAAAGACCTCTCCTTTTCTTTTCTTCATGTGTGATATCTCTTATAACACATCTCATCTCTTGTATAGTAAGTTGTCAACTTGCACCAAGTCTTTTTCGTAGGCTTCTTTTATCTCTTTTTGAAGCAAGGTCTCAATTCTTTTACTGGGTTCCATCATCTTGTGCCTTCATTTTTTTTTCCTTCTGTGGATGTCCCTTGTACATCAACACTCTTATCTACAAACATGCTTTAATTTCTCAAACACCCCACTAGATTGATCTAGCTCTGATACCATGTTAGAGATAAATAGAGGGAAAGGAACTCTTACATTTCATTACACTTAGACTTATACTAGTTACATGCATATTCGAAAATTCTTTACTAATCATTTTATTAACTTTATATTTAAAGTGTTAGGATTTAGTTGTAAACTTTAATATTTGAGGGTGTAAAATTACATTATAAGTATACTCTCAGATATTAAATGTACAAAGTGCAAAATAAATATGATGTTAAAATTTAGGCCTTAGAACAATTAGGCTTTAACTTAATAAGGTAAAGATTTCCTCACAAGAAAAGATCTGTCTTGAATCTTAGATAAGACTAACGAACGAGAACACAACTTAGAATAACAATCAAATAACAATGCAGCTTACCTTAGGTAAGGTGCACTGGGGGTGATGCGTCTTTTCTTTACACAACCAGTCCCTTACCGAGACTTTTGCATATCATAAGTTTTCTAGTAACCATAATACTAGGTGGTGACCTGAACCTTATAATTATGACTTTATGATTATACCTAAACCCCATTTTCAACACACACTACTACTTAGAAGGTAGACCCACCATGCGCTCGACGCCCTGTGCATGCCCTGCGATTGTGATTGAGGTTTCGGTGAAAATAGTTTGTATTTTTCAACTGTAGTGGTTATACTGTTTATTAGGGAAGTGATCAAAAGGTAGTTGCTTGCTTAGCATTTTCTTCATATTTATGAGATAATTTGTTTGCTAACTGGGATTCCTATCATCTCTAATCATGCAGGTTCAATTCAAAAGGTAATTCTTAAGAAAATGTTAGAAAAGCTTGGACATTCATATTAAAATTGAATGCTATTGCATGCATCTTAAGAAATTTTGAGAAAATGATAAAAGAAAGAAGGTAGATTTAGGTTTGAATTTTCTAGCTAATGATATTTTTTTTTACTTGCGTTGTGAAAAAGGCATTGAAGAAGTAATTATTTACTTTACAAATATTGTGATTGAGTTGTGGACAGTTATGGCTTTATTATCACTGTCAATCGAAGAAGTACAGTTACAGCGCCATGTATTCTCGTTTTGTTTATACAGTTGCACTACTTTTTGTTGCTCACTCTCCTTGTGTTTTATCTGTTCTGCAGTCAAACCTTGTAACTTGTACGTTTTAATTCTCTGCAGAGTGCAAATGGAAGATGAAATGCTATCAATAAGGCTGATGAAATGCTCCATGAACAAAAAAAGGCTTGTTTTGCCTCAAAGACAAGCTCCACAGATCTTTTGTGTTTATCTTTTTCTGCCGAATAATCCTTTGTGGAAACTAGGTGTGAAACCTTAAACATTATTTAGAACGGTTGAAATGTAAGATTTGTAGTCATTGGCCATGACATTTTCTATAGCTCTTTGGATAAGGAAAAGGAGTTTACAAAATTTCAAATATCAATATATGGAAGATGAATTCTATAGTCTGGACCTCGATGAAGAGGAGCCTGCTATATATCTTCTGTGCATGCACACCCACATTGTGCATTCAACTGTTTTTTAACAAGTAGATTTATCTCGTTTATCAGTGTCATGTTCAAGGATGAAATATCTCCTTGATTAAGAATTGCACGGATGCAACCCTTTGGTTGTCAAGGGTAGCTTCCATCCCCAGGACCCCAGCCTCATGAAAGTATTTGCAAATCTGAAATCTACTGAAATTGAGCACCCTCGTTGCTCTTTTCTGGTTTGAAACGACCTCTGCAGAAAAGGAATTTCGACCGAAAGGAAAGGCGAGGTAGTTGGTGATTATCTTAACATTCGGACTCGGGAAGCATCTAACATAAGGTTGTTGCAGAAGAAAAAGGAACAAAAACAAGGATCTAAAATTGGACGTATATGGCTATGATTACTCAGACTTGAGAACAAAAACAAGGATCCACACTGTCCTAAAAGGCTGAGCAATATATAGAGGGCTCGTCTTTGAGGGAAAAGAATAGCGGGGGAAATTTTATGATTTGGATAACTCACAGTTGACTTTTACCATTTTTTTCCTTTGTCTGGTCTCTGTTCTCTTTTTTCGTTGCAGCAGCCGTGTTTTTAGGACTTCTTTTCTTCTTCTTTCTGTTGTTGCCTTCTTTTCTACTTCTTTGGCTATCTTCTTATCAGACAAAAGTTAATAAAATCTCGACTATTATCTAAAAAAAACTTAAAATAAATGTGAAATCAATAAATTTCAAGTGTTGAGGTATAGGGTTGCATTAAAGAAGTGGTTGAAGGGTAAGTGTCATAAGCATATATGAAAAGCCTAGTTATTGAACTCAAATCTTGATTGGCTTAATTTTAAACTGTTTTTTATGTTGACTTGTCTAGATTTCAATGATTTTGAAGGTTATTTCGTGACTTGGTTGATTTAAACTAAATTTAATTCAAAACCCATCATGTCAAATCCATGAAATTTTTTAAAATAAAATAGTATTATATATTTTGAACAAAAATAATTGATATAGATTGATAACCGAGTTAAATCCTAAATTACACTATCCTATACTATCATGAGAATGTGGGCCTAATAAAATTGGTATGGCTATTAAATCGTCGTGCACCCAAATTGGAAACTAAATCCTCGTGCAGTTCAGCATTCCCCTAATTTCCCTCTCCAAGGAGTCCTAATCTTGTCAAACGCAAACCCTACAAACTACTTTCTCTTTAGCTGTATCTTCAGGGATAAAAAACAGAAGAGATCCAAAAAACCTCCCAACAAAGCCACAATCAAGAGGTTACGTTGACAGACAAATTTCAGAAGTTACCTGGTGAATTGACCACCAAAATCTTTTCAAAATTGGAAGATGAACCCAAAACCCTAATTCGCTGCACGGCTGTCTGCAAGAATTGGGCTTCCTTTGTCTCCGAAACTGTCAATCTCTCCCTCAGATTCTCAAGTTTAGGTAATGAGGGCCTTTCTATTCCATGCTCAAAACTTCACTACCACATCCCACAATCTGCAATCCCTTCTATCATGAATGTGTTTGCAAATTTGGAATCTTTCGAAATTAAGCTCTGCAATTACCCTTCTCAACTTCACATCCATCTTATCGTCAAAACATCACCAAGATGAAGGTCAAGTGGGATGGTAATGTCGACAAAGCCTTTTGTTAGTTACATTATATGTCTGCATTTATTTCAAGTTATGATAATGAAATTAAGGAATTGAAATTAGTAAATGCAACTTCTCTTTCGGTCGCGGAACTTGTAAATAAGCTTGTTCTTTTCTTGCCAAGCCTAACTGTGACCTCGAGCTCTGATTAAGACGTGAGGTTCTAGAACAAAAGTTGGAAAATTCAAAAACTGAGCGTGTTCATTTCTTAGCCTCCTGACTAGCTTTGTTATTCCAAACCCTAATTAAGATGTGAGGCTCTACTAGAGGGAAGTTGTTTATAGGACGAGAATAGCTGCTCAAGTTCGATGCGAGCATGGCTTATTGTCTTGGGGAGTTTCGAAGACGAAACCTTGAATAAAAAATCATTTCTGAAATTTATATAAGGCTCTTCTTGCTAAAAGTAGTTGGTGGATTCTTAGTTTGGGGATATAGTTGAAGGAGTTCAGTGTTTGGGGCTTTAGGTGGAAATAGTTATCAGTTGATTAGTTTTGATAGTTGAACGTAATTGCATTATGGAATAGAAGAGAAAGGGATTCTATAGGTTAGCAAGCTGGAAACAACGATGATTTTATTATATTAAGATACAAAGGTTGCTTAAGCTAGATGCTTGGAAGACGGCACAGTACCCATATAGAAGAGAAGGGGACTAATTATCATATTAATTTACCTAATCATATTGCCAAAATTATAAAAATTTTAATGTTTTCGAGTTCAAGATGAACATAGGCTGGCTTCCCAACCTGGATAACATGGTTTATCGATCAGCTATCACCCCTCTAAAATAAGAGTTTTGCCTTCCTAGTTTGTATTTTGATAGGTTGTAACCATAGAAGGCAAAGAAAAGCCTAGATGGGCAACCGAAGAAACATCGAAGCCAAAATTGGCTTTCAAAAGAAAAACCAAACAAGATAACCCAAACATTAAATTCAGATGGAATTTTATCTTCTCCAAACCACCCAGGAAATCTTAGCCGTCCAAAAACTATTCTGCTCCCCTCACTCTATTCCACTCCGACATTTGTTTGCGATCGAGCCATATAAATTACAACATGTGGGATGAAAATTGGATACCATAGAAGTGAAGTTAGATAGTCATTCAATTATAAGTCTATGAAAATGGAAGTTGTTCCTTTTGGCATGCATAAACACTAAATTTATTTCCTTCAAACTTAACTTTTGAAGAATATGAAAGGATTCTTTTATTTTTATTTTTTTTTATATAATGATAGAGAGATTTTATTGATATAGCTAGATTACCATTAAACCAAAGGAAAAGCTAGCTAATATGAAAAGATTCTTGTATGATATTATAGATTGAAAATCTGCTCCCTTTATTTACGGAGTTATACAAGGATAAACCTGATTTTATAGGTCTGATGTGTTAATTTGAAAAGCTATTGAATTTCAGGAAAGTTAAGCCTATGAGGACTTCTCTCCTTATTGTCGACTAATGCATCATGTATGTACTTCACTACCTTAAAAACCAAATCAGAGACCAGTATCACTTCAATACGAGCTTCACTCATATTGATATACTCCTTTTAGCATTCATCAATGAACTCTTGTTCCATTTGTAGTTGGAAAACTTGTGCTTGTTCTTTTGAAAGTAAATGCTTGAGTCCTTAACCCTCTTTATGTATGCGTTTTCAAAATTAATTGATTGATTAGTAGAAAAGTTTCTAAATGGTAGTTGATCTCTTTGTTTTCATGTAATCATGTTCTTGCTCTATTAACCTTCAAAAAGAGCATGGACAAGAAGAAAGGAAAAGAAGTGTTGTTTTAGGGAGTTCATACATGATATGATTTGGTTGCATGATTATAGTTCTTTTTCTTATATTTATATTTTGCTTGATTTGTTTGCTTTACAGTTAAACAAGAAAGTCAGTTAAATTTGTTCGATTGACATTTAGCTTGTAATTTTTCTAGCTTATCTTTTGTTACTTTTCTTCTTCTTCTCCTGTTCAGTCATCCTTTTATCGGCTAAATCAGTTGATTAATAAAATTCTCGTCTTCCATAAAATATAAAAGTGTTGTTTCAGGGAAGTTCCATTTGGTTTTGAGTTTTGGCATTTAATATGGTCTTTATTCATATTAGTTTATTATTTTCCGATCAAATTAAGAAGTTATGTCGAAGCAACATTTCCATCACTGTGTTCTGGTTATGTTTCTATAGTTTCACTGATTTGTGTTGCTCATCCTGTGCCTCATCTGTTATGCCAAACATTATAACATATGTTTTAATGGAAATCGCAGATGAAGAGCTCCATGGACGGGGGGTGGGGTTTCTTTGAATCCAAAAAAAAGAAGAAGTATGATGAACAAATTAAGAATTTTGATAAGAAATTCAATGGGACACCACCTCGAAGTTCCAGAAAGCTCTGAAGAGATCGATCTTCAGCATCTTTTTCTGTCGTATAATCTAGTGTTTCTCCTATGTTGATACTCATATATGCTTGCTATGTGAAACCTTAAATATTACTTGGAACAGCTGAAATGTGAGGTTTGTAATAATTAGCCATGATTGACTCCATAGTTTTTTTTTTTTTTAATAAAAAATCACTCCGTAGTTTGAACATCAATAAAGACGAGCCTACAAATAATTCAATTTGAATATATATATTCATTAAAATAAAACAAAAACTACTATTTCAATTAAAAACAAATCACCAAAACCTCCTTTAGAAATATGACATTGTAGCTAAAGATTTTATTCACTAACTAGGGAATAAATCTATTTTACAGGTTATTTGTATTCTTCGAAGAAAGCCCTCACCGACATAACCATTCGGTATTTTATTGGTTCGATATGAGTAAGATGGCTTAGCCATGTTTCATAAATGGAAAAAAAAAATCAGGATAAAAATACATGCCACTTAACTGTGGAAAGATGATGAAGAGATTAAATGCATTTCAAGTAATTCAAATTTCTTTTATCTGTCATGACTCGATTCGAGATTTGTTTTGGTAGAGTTGAGAGATAGGGCAAACCCAAATTTTGGTAACCCTAAACTGCTGCCATGTTAATGTGGGCCTCAAGAGGCCTAATAGTATGGCTATTAAATCCTCGTCCACCTAAAATGGAAACTAAAACCTCGTGCAGCTCACCATTTCCATAATTTCCCTCTCATAAGAATCCAAACGTTGCCTAACGTAAACTCTACCAACTACAATATCTGCACCTGAGAAAAAAAACATGAACAAATCTGAATCAACTCAACAAAGCCAAAACCAAAACCAAAACCAAGATATCATGCTGAGGAGATCAGCAATGTTATCAGACGAACTCGTGAATTTACCTGAAGAATTGAGCACCATAATCTTTTCAAAAATGGAAGATGACCCCAAAACCCTCATTCGCTGCTTCCTTGTCTCCAAGAACTGGGCTTCCTTAGTCTCCAAAACTGTTAATCTGTCCATCAGAATGTCGTGTACAGGTGAGAATGCTGATTCTCTCCCATGTGCGACCCTTCACAACCACATTCCCTTGTCTGCAATCCCTGGTATCATGAAGCTGTTTGCAAATCTGGAATCTCTTGAAATTAAGCTCTGTCATTGCCCTTCTCCAACACCAGAAACACCTTGTTATCAACACGTTACCAAGGTAAAGGCTGAGTGGGCAGGTGATGATTCTAAAACTTACACATGCACAGCAAATGAAGTTGGATTGTTATCAACTATACAAGGACCCCTGGTGTCTCTTGAATTAGAGGAAGAGAAGTTTGATACCGTCGAAAATTCTTCAGCGCTGGACTTGTATTGGATAGTATTATATTACCGGCCGGAAACAATGAGAAGCTTGGTGATTATGAGTGCTAAGATGGATGAGCTTAGATCAGAAGGGAAGGTTTTTATTAGTTATGACCAGCTCTCAGAGTTTCCTGATTCAATTTCGAGTTTAAGTGTGAACAAGAGCTGGCTTGAGAATCCGAAGAACGTGGTTTATTGGCACAAGAACCAAAGGCGCAAGAAGCGTTCGCTTCGAGAGAAGGTGTGGCTTTTTTATCAATGGCAATCTTTAATAAGCAACGAAGGACAGAACATGAAAGATCTGATTGAAACAAAGGCGGATCTGATGAAGTTGCTGGATGGAGTAGCTGATGGTGATAATGGCAATGGAAAACCTAGATCTCAGTTCCGAAAGAAATAATTCTTGAAGTAAGTTTCTCGAATTTCATTATATGCTAAATTATTTGGTACTTGTCAAGTTATCTGTTTGGATTTTTTATTTTTATTTTTTATCAGCAAAGTAGTTCAAGCCTAGAAAAGACAGACAATTACTCGAGGGGTTAACCGAAACAAAAACAACATGAAGCAAGACATCATAACATCTTGTGTTCCAAAATCTATTTGAAGAAGCCACAGTATCACATCCATCCCACAAACTAATAGATTCTCGAAACTCCTTGTTTCGCAAGCTTGTCTGCCATAAGATTTGCTAACCTTCTAGTATGTGTGAAATTTACGGTCCTCAAAACATATGAAAATTTAGAAGCCAACATGAATAGTTCTTGATAATACCACGGTCTATTACTTGGAGTAAGCATCCACTGGACCACATTAGCAGAGAAATAGACATTTTTCCATTTAACTAACCCATCAACAGAGAAATTAATAAATCTAATGCACAATATGAGAAATCAGGATATAGTGCCTTGATCCATACATATAATCTTGTTAAAATTAGGAGAAAAGCTGACTCATAATCAGGTTGTTTGTTATTAAACACAAGATCATTCCTAGGAATCCATATGGACCAAGATATGGCAAAGAACAACATTAAGCACACCTTTCTTTGGAACTCCTCATGGATAAGAAACTCCCATTGTTGCAATAGATCTGAAAGATTCCTTGGGCAGCACCAAGAAAGTCCCCACCATTCTATGAATTTCGACTAAATACTCCAATGACAGTGATAGTGGATGAGTGAGTGATCAACCATTTCCACAGACAACATACATACAGGACATATAGCATCATTAGCCCCAGTATCCCTTTTATAACTAAAACTCCTCTTACGTTTATTTTGCTTAGAATAGCCATCCAAAAAAAGATTTCCATCTTCGGGGGGGAATAAGCCTTTCCACAATCCATAAAGCGAGAAACATGTTTGGGATTAAAAGGTAGCGGATATCATTCCACACATAGAATTTATTTATAGTATATTCTCCATTTGCATTTGCATTTGCCTTCCAAATCAGCTTATCCTTGAAACCATATGCAATAACAATTCTTGAAATCTTTTCAAATAAAGAGTTGAAAAGAGACACCTTAATACCTTTCAAATTCCTCCTTTCATCTGAAGTTCCAAATCCACTTAATACCATCCTAGAATCCCATATTGGCCATAGTGGAACATTTAACTTCAGAGAGATTATACAATATGGAGAATTGAACTGCTAGACAACAATTTCCAATCCAAACATCATTCCAAAAACTTGTATTATGGCTATTACCCACCAAAACACAAGATTGTTGACGAACAATATTCTTCAATCTTTCATCCTTCGTGTTGCTACCTAGTTTCGAGCCCCATATAAAAAAATAAAAAAAGGGAAAAAAAGAATACAAAAAAAATTCAAAAAATACTGGAAGAAAGTAAAAAATATATATCAGCGAGAAAACTATACCAGAATGCCCAGAAAAATTTGAGGAAGAAATATAAAAGACTGAGAAATTTGATAGTGTATTTTCGATTGATGAAGGCCTTATTGGCAAAGAAAATTTAATTTGAGGAAAATTCAAAATTGGATGTTTAAGGACTCAATTAGAATATTTCAAGGATTATTTGAATTTATTAAGGGCTTAATTAAAAGAAAACTGATTTTTAAAGCCAATTTAGGCTTTAATTGGAATAAATTAAAATATGCAGGCTGAATTGTAATTTTCAACAGTTAATTTGTTCAAATCAAGGTTTTAATTGCATTAATATTGAAGTTTGATGAGAAATTAGAAAACAAATCAAAAAATGTTGGAAGAAAATAAAAAAAATGTATCAACGAGAAAAATATACCAGAATGCCCATGAAATTGTCGAAGACTAGTTGAAGAATATCAAATATACAGGATTAAAAAATTTAACAGTGTATTTTTAACTGATGAAGGCTCTATTAGCAAAGAAAATTCAATTTGAAGAAAAATAAAATTGAATGTTTAAGGACTCCATTAGAATTTTTCAAGGTTTATTTGAATTTATTGAGGATTTAATTGCTAGAAAATTAATTTTTTAAAGTCAATTTAGGCTTTAATTGGAAGAAATTAAAGCCTGGGATCGAATTGCAATTTTTAAAAGCTAATTTGGTCAAATCAGATGCTTAATTGCATAAATATTAGAGCTTGATGGGCAATTAAGGACTTGATTAAATAAATCCAAAACCAAGGACCAAACTAGAAAAGATGTGTGAATATAGGGGTTAAAATTGATCAAATCAGGGGCTAAATTGAAAAAATTAAAAGTTTGTTTGTCAATAAAGGGTCTAAATGCATAAATTCAGAATCAAGAACCAAAAGGAAAACATCATCCAACTTAGGGGCTAACAATTAAGTTTGGCGGGGGTTAAATTACCTGCAATTAAAAAGTTTTTATGTCAGTTAAGGGTGCATGTGCCATAATTCAAAGAACATGGACTAAATAAAAAAATTTATCAAATCTCAAATTAAAAACCCTAATTTCTAAGGTTTAAACCCAGACAATGCGTCGTTCAGCCTTTGTTCATTTTCTGAGAGCTTGTTTTGGAGTTCTAGACCTCCAAGTGGCATGAGGTTTTTTTGAAATGAAAGAGGAACATCCCCTATACAACCATATTTCTATGAAATTAGATGTTACACCCATGTTTTCCATGGAAATCCCTAACATCTTGTTCCTGATTAGTCATCACTCAAATTTTTAGACTTGTGGCTAATCAGGTTGGCAACTTCAAACACATGAATGTGGAGCTACAAACCTTTAACTTGAGAAAAGTTGGATTCAAATGAGAGGTGTGCATCTTCTCTACCAAGTTCAGGTGGTTTCAGGCAACGATGACGTCAGAATTGCTCCAACGAAGCCTTGAAAGATGATAACTCAATCATCCCTGACAGTGCCACTAACTTGCAAAAATCAATTTGGTTTTCTTATGTTTAAAGGCTCCTTATTGAATCCTTATCAAGGGCTCACAACACTCCTCTCAGGATCGGGAGGTCATAAATGGATTCAAGACCTCCTAAAACCCTATAAATACCCTCCCTTAAGCATGTTCAAAAAAGGCAAAAAAAAAAAAGGAACAGAAAAGAGAAAAAAATAAGAAAAAAAATAAGAAAAAAGAGAGTAATGACAATAAGAAATATAAGGTTAGAGGTCCAAGAGTAAAAACCAAGTTTTTCCTAAGCTTTGTAAGTTTGTAAGAGGCAAAACTTTCCCAAGAAAAAAAGGCAAGAGAGAATAACTTGTTTTTGGTATACATTGTATACCCAAAAGTAGGTCTTTTGTGGCCTACTTTTGTTATTTTTGTTATTTGTTTTGTTTATGTTGATGTTTAAAAGCATAAGAAGAGGTTTGAATGCTTAACAAACAATGTTGCATTCACCTTTTTGTTACTTAGATTTCTATTTAATCCAGTTATTTTAAAATTTGTTTTTTTGTCTAAGTTTTTTTCTTTTGATATATATATATATATATATATATATGGCTTCAGTTTCAGTTTTCATATTGCCTATTGTTAGTTGTTTACTCGATTATCATGGATAATTTCATGTGCTCATTATGTGGACTGAATGTATGCCAAACTTAGTAAAATTATATCGACTGTTGCATGTGGTCTTGGTCTTCTGGTGCAAGATAGAGAAAGTGATGGGATGATAACAATTTTAATCATTCTTACCACACAATTATGGTGATGGAGTTGGGGATGGTAATGGTATTATTATTCTTGTTAATGGTGCATTTCAATTTCGGTCTTTGAGTTCTGGTTGTGTTTTTATAGTTTCACTGATTTTTTTTATGCTCATCCCGTGCTTTATCTTTTCCACCACACCTCGGAACTTATACGTTTTGATTATTGGCAGAATGCAAATGGCAGATGAAGTCCTCCAGGTATCAATAAGGCTGATGATTGATTGGGATCACCAGCTCCACAAAGAACAGAAAAGCGATGTTGACTGTCATCCATGAATATCTTTTTTCTGTAATATTATCTTTTGTGTGTGGCTTTCCATGTCAATATAGATGGGTTGTTACGTTTCTACATTGGCATGAAAACTAGATGTGAAACCTTAAACAATAGATTTTCTAATCATTAGCCATGGCTGGTTTGAACATCATTAATAAGGAGGGGCTTTTGTTGTTCTGTGATTCGAAACAGAATATTTGTTATGGAAAGTTTTAATGAAACAGTAGTTGTCAGGATATTTGAATAATCTTGGTATTTGGATTTTTATTTGGAATATCATTCAAGATGGTGATGAGATGTCTCTCCTGATTGTGCACTAAGAGGAATACTTGTTCACTTTAGAGATTCTGCTCCTTTATCTGTAGCCTGTGGAGAGTACTTTGTTATGGATGAGGTTGAAAGTAGTGTTTGCAGGTGTTTGGGAAGCGAGGTTGGATGAGGTAGGTTTGAACAAGGTTGCAAGGGGCTGGGTTGTAGGGGGGAGGGAAGGTTTTTTGGTTGAGAGCATTTTGAAAAATCATTAGATTCTGATTCTCTACACTTCATCAATCACTTGCATCCGAACTTCGAGATGATATCTTGAATAAGCCAATTTGCCAAATACTTGTTTGAGTTTCCGCTCGGATGAAAGTGATCCTTGAAAATATATTTTTCAGGATTCGTACACTTGTCGCAAAGTTGTTTCGTTACATATTCAAACCCTATGCATTAAAAAGTGATAAAGAAAATTAGCATTACATTTATTTCAATATCTATGCAAACATAGAAATGGATTTTAAAGATACTTACCGAATATTTGGTGATTGTCCAGAAGAAACTGCATTGCATTGTAATAATCACCGTATACTTACCGAATATTTGGTATTTCCTTCTCAGATTTTCGAAGGTTGCTTAGAGAAAGATCATTGTGATATTTGAAAAAGTCATTGTACTCCTTCAAACAACCAAATTTTTCTTGTGAAAAAAATTATCCGAAACTTGCAACTTAGCCCGGTCCACTCCCTTCTCGGTAGATTCCGGGGACGAGTAGCACCATAATCAATGACTTTCTATGTAACCAGAAGAATCAAGTTTCATGTCAGCATGGTAAGAAATTAGCTGAAGAAAACATTGTATTTGTTCCACTGATAGACATTTTAGTAGTACGTTAATTTACTTCAATAGCTTTCCCAATGGTATTTACATTCTCATACACGAGGCCCATCTTCTTCACCTCCTCGATTGTTTTCTTGGCATAGTGAAATTATAGTCATTAACTCCAATCTCTCCCATTATAAGGAGAGATGACTTGAGTTTTTCCTTACATTCTGTTGGACACAAGAATGGATAAACAATATTATGATACCATATAAGAATTGATAAACCAGCCGACTTCACAGCAAATCGAAGAAACAGCAATTTAGCAACATAATTATGTAATTACATTGTTTTCAAGGTGGAAATAATTAATCTGGTAGAAGATTATAAGTACAACAATTATGTTTTTACTTATACCAACCAAACAGAAACGTGTAATGAAGAATACCAGTAGCAATTAAATTATTACCAATGTACTCAAGTTCTACCACCGTTCTAGGCATCTTAAACTTAGCATTTCCTGTGTCTGCCAACGAATCTCCTAAACTATATATGGCATCAGAGCCGCAAATCTTGAGTTCATTTTATTCGTTTCCATCCAATGCGCTCAATTGGGACAGAAGAAGAACTACAGTAGAGCTTAAAACAATAAGAACATGAGATAAAACAACTTTGGTGGCAGCCATAATGGCTTGGGATTGAGAGTAATATTTCTTTCTGATGTTTGTCTCTCTCGCCGTTTCCTCTCGCAAGATGGATGAAATTATTTCCCTGTCACCTTCAAATAATGTTGGTGGAGGAAGGCAAGTTGTTAACTATCTAGGATCATTAAAGTGGGTGAAACAAAATGTTTGAGCTGATATAAAACTGTAAATTAAATTCTAAATTAAGACTTGAAACAGACCTCTTACCGTGGCCATTTCTGTGACAAATTAAGCACACAGCTGCTCTAAACAACAAATGACAATATCTTTTTTACTCCTATGTTGTAATTCTCTGGATCCAGTCACACTGCTAATTATTGTGAAATTTTCCGG
>Ga0325402_1003569_pt1 | contig 14098 bp, 6 predicted proteins | sample PopdelMetagenome_22_FD_207212 | JGI IMG/M metagenome (GOLD analysis project Ga0325402, IMG submission 207212) | Populus deltoides microbial communities from Bellville, Georgia, United States - Xylem-PdKOR-R3 | ecosystem: Host-associated > Plants > Phyllosphere > Stem > Wood/Secondary xylem... | reverse complement strand
ACCGACGGATAATATCCGTCGGCATTTAACAGAGAGTTGCAAAAAAATTACGTGATTTTGCCACATTCACCGACGGATTGCCGACGGATACTATCCGTCGGTGAGTTAATACCGACGGCATTACCGACGGATATTATCCGTCGGTAATTCACAGAGAGTTGCAACAAAAAATACAAGCCATGCCATCCTTACCGATGGGTTTTCTGTCGGTAATGCTGTCGGTAATTACCCTTGAAATTACCGACGGAGATATTCCGTCGGTAATGTTCCCGCGGGAAACTTTTTTTTGGCGCGCGCGTATCCATCGGTGTTTCCGTCGGTGGGTGGTTTTTTTTATTTGCGACAGAATTAGCGACGGAAATGGGATTTACTGATGACTGTTATACCGACGGACGTGATCCGTCGGTGACTCCGTCGGTATTATTTTTACCGATGGAGTTCATTGCTGTCACCGACGGAATTAGTCCGTCGGCAAAACTGTATAATGTTGTAGTGTTACCATTCCACCATACTGTTTTAAATAACCTAAGCACAAACTCTTCACGTTCTTCCCATTCAGGTTCTCGGATTTCATATCATTACACTCCAAGATAACCAACTTCTGCAGCGAAGGACTGTCAGACAAAATTATTTTCAATTTCTCATCACCGAGATCATCACTCTCTCTCCGTGATAAGCTTCTAAGAGAGGGCCAATTAACGGACCTTATATTATAAAAACAGAAAAATACCAGTTTCAGTAAAAGTACAGAGCCAATTCGAGTGGATAATCACGACAAAGGTCATCTTCATACATGGTAAAATGAAACTCTTCAACCAGTCTTTTAACAGAAAAATGAATCCGTGTACAGATAGTTGACTTGAACTCATGTTTGTATTCCATATCTATTGATGATCTACGAACCTTTTTGTCGCATGTTAGAATTCGCGCGGTATCGACTGATGATTTTTTTCTTTCTCGTTTGCTTTGATTCATTCATTGGGAGTTGCCACCTAATATTTAATTGAGGATTATTAGAAAACTCGGATGTAATGGTCTTGTCAAAGATTCACGGGTAAAGAACTGATTGTGGTTACGAAAGGTATTAACACCCTAACATACCCTACCTGAAATAAGCTAGATGTTTTAAAAATTATGTTCTTTCATCAAATTTTAAAAATACAACTTACATGTAAGTTCATAATTCTTTATCCATGAGCAAATTAAAATATTAAATTTTTCTTTACTATTTGCAATTTTATCATAAAAATAATAATAAAAAAAAAACATACATAAAACAAATACGACCACACATTCACTTTACTGTATTTTTTTTCCTTTTCTTTTCTTTTACTTTTTTTTCCCCTTTTTTTTAACATCCACAATACAAAATATAAATTCAAAAAAACTAAACAAAAATTACATTAACAATTAAAATTTACAAATTAGACCCTAAATCTCCAGGAATTGCAGAGGAACACTTCTGGAACTGCCTGAACAGTGCTGGGACAGTGGCGTCGTCGCGAGAAACTCCACAGGACAGGGTGATCTGGAACGGCTCCCTCCCCTCTTCACTTTCCTGCTGGCGGTGAGAATCCCCGTTACCTGCAAAAGGAGAAAAACACATAAACGGCAGTTGATTTTATTTTGTTCTTTTTAGATCTGTTTCGGTCTCCTCTTGGATCTGCTTCCGTGCAGATCCTTCTTTGGTTTTTGTCTTCTCCTCTGCTTCGGGCACTGTCAGCAAGAAGGAGGCATGGGATCCGATTGCTGGTCTGCAGGCGGCGCTGCAGTGTTCGGGCTGCCGCTGGAGGCTGTTGGGTCTGCGGGCGCTGCCGGAGGGAGAAGGTGAAGAGTGTGGTCCCAGCGCTGCCGTGTGTGGGCTACTGCTGGCCGGCTTGGTTTCTGTGAGAGGGAGCTGCTGCGGGGCAAATGGAGGTGCAGCAAAAGGGAAGACCGGCTGAGAAGGAAAAGAGATCGCCCGGGGGGGCTGCTCGGTCTGTCTTGGCTGAGAGGGAGAGCAACGGTCGGAGGAGAAGGGAAGGTCAGACGGTATGGAGTCTTGGGGTGGCTGGTTTGTGGGGGGCTGAGAGAGGAGAGGGACGGTGGGTGTTTGGTGGGGACACCAGACCCACACCACAAACTACACGAGTATATGGACGGAGACGACGTAGGATGGCCCAGCCTGTCACGCTTTGGTTGGGAGACTAAGCCCATTTGGGCCCATTTCATTGTTATTTTATTTATTTAGCCCATTTGGGCCTGCTCATTGTTATTTTATTATTTATGTTAAACAGTTTGATTTGATGGGCCGAGCCCAATAGCGGGATATTTTAGGGTTTACTATTTATATGTTTTTCTGTCATTTTGAGGGACAGTTTTGATGATTAATGAAAATTGCAGATTTTGCATATCTCCAATCTCCTTTCTTCTCTTCTTCAGCTTCTTTCTTTTCTAAAGCTTCTTTCTGTTCTTGCTTTAATTTTATTTTTTTTATTGTTCCGCATCAAATTTGGTATCAGAGCCAGGGTTTTAATTGTTCTTACAATTAAACGATCCACATGTCTATGCTAAACCATAGATCCAGTTTGATCTAAAAAAAAAGAAAAAAAAAAGAAAAATCCTACTGTTCTGAAAAAAAAAGAACAATCCTACTGTTATGAAAAAAAAAAGGATCTACACTGTTCATCTTCTCCACCAGCAAGCCGCCGCCGCCGCACAGCACGTTGCCGTCGCTAGAGGGCAGATCGGGTGTCCCCAACAACAACCAAAGAAACCCACGACAGCTCTCTACAACATCCACGGCGATAGATCACATCACACCATCAACAGGTCTGCCTTACAGACACCACCTCGCATCACCAGTAAGCCCCGCAGCCACAACAGCTTTATGTCGTCGGTTCCAAGTTAGTGTTACAACCCATCAGCGCCATCAGCCGCACCCCCAGCAGCAGCGCCAGCCGCAACGCAACCATCTACAGTGCCCACACCTTCAGCAGCGACACCGGATCAACAAGCCCCGTCCAGCAGCGGAACCACAGACATCGCCGCCTCTTCCCTCCCACCGCCGGCTCCAAGCAGAATCACGAAGCCCCGCTTCGTGCACCATCGCCGACAGCAGCGGCAACTCACAGAAGCTAGGGAAGCAAGGAAACAGAAGCTGATAAAATAATTAACCTAGCCACATTAGCACCACATCAGCGCATCCGTGGCATTTGCCATGTCATCAGTTAAGCCACGTCAGCGCACCCGCCACATCATCTGCCTCACCAGCATATCCTGCCATGTCAGCTGCCACGTAATCCTCCACTACCATATCATACGGTCAGAATTTTACCCATTGAAAATCATCATTCCTGGCATGTTTTTACACTTGTTATCCAATATTTAGCATTAATATTATTCTTTTGTGCTTGCCAATAACTAAATTGCATAGCCCACCTTTACATTGAATTATCTTAATTTTGACCTTATTTAGTATTGAAGATCTGATCCTCTTAATTAATTGTGGAGCTTGGTTAAATTAGTGGGAAAACTAAAACATTGTGTTTGGATTACTTGTGTGCATTTAGAGGACTTACATTGCTCGCTTGCGTATTTTCCTGGTTTAATCTGTCATTACTCAGTCTCCAAGATAATTAAAAAAAAATTTTGTTATTTTCTTTATTTTTTTATTAGCTATAATTTTATTTTGCGTTTTTACTTGCAAGTGTTATTTTGTGATCTCAGTCTTAGGATTAGTTTTGCATGCATTTACGTAGTGGTCGTTTAGTACACAATCTAGAAGTCATAGCTACCATGGACCCGAACTCTAGTAATGTTCTTAGAGATATTCAAGAACAATTATAACTTATGTGAACGGAAATGAGCAACATGTCCAATCAAATGAACAACCTTTCTGGGAGGATGGAGTTTATAGAAACTTTGCAAATCAGACAGTCTAGTGAGAGTGAGCATTCTAGTGACAACCATAGGAATCCTCAAAGACCAGTTCCTCGTAGGAACCGCCACCATAACCAACACCAGGGTCACAATGACTTTGATGACCCTCATGATAGTGAGCGTTCCAATGATTACCGTCACAGACCAGTTCATCCAGGAACCGTCAATACAACCGCAATCAGGGTCACAATCAGACAGTCTAGTGAGAGTGAGCATTCTAGTGACAACCATAGGAATCCTCAAAGACCAGTTCCTCGTAGGAACCGCCACCATAACCAACACCAGGGTCACAATGACTTTGATGACCCTCATGATAGTGAGCGTTCCAATGATTACCGTCACAGACCAGTTCATCCTAGGAACCGTCAATACAACCGCAATCAGGGCCATCATGACTATGATGACCCTGACGAGCGAGTCATGAGGCATATCAAGGTAGAAGCCCCAACTTTTGAGGGTCAACTTGACCCGTGGATTTTTGATAGATGGATCCGTGACATAGATCAATTTTTTGGCTGGTATAATCTATATGAGAATAGAAGGGTAAGATTTGCAAAGATGAAACTTAGTGGAACCGCTCAGCTCTATTGGGAAAGTGTAGAAGAGTCTTTGATTAGGAGAGGTCAACCCCCTATTACTAACTGGGTTGAAATGAAGACTAAGTTAGAAGAAAAGTACTTGCCTCGTTCTTATAGAGAAAATCTTTTGGACCAGTGGAATAACTTAAGGCAAGGAGGCAAGTCTGCCAATGATTATGTGGCACAATTTGATGAGTATAGGATGAGGTGTGCAGTTAGGGAGGATGAAGTAATGACCCTAAGTAGATTTCGAAAAGGCTTAAACGATGACCTTAGAAGAGAGGTTGTGCTTAGGGGTGTTTCCACCCTTGATGAAGCTTATACCCTAGTACAATATTATGACTTGGTCATAAAAAGCCAGTGGACAAGACGTCAGGACATTCGTAATACCCCTTCTAGATCTCAACCTAGTAGTAATAACTCCATCTTAGGTGCCCCACCTCGTAAACCCAATCCTTTGATTTCCCAGATACCTAGAGAAGACAAGGGTAAGGGTATTTTTCATGAAGCACCTAAAACTTCAAGAATTCAGTGTTTTAAGTGTCAGGGTTTTGGTCATATTTCCTCTAGCTGCCCTAATAAGGCTTTGTTCATCAAGGGGCAAGAGGATATGGGTGAATAAGATACTTGTGATGATAAGGTATATGAACCCAATCCCAATGATTTTCAAGATCTAAATGATGAGGATGATGAGTCTAACTTGCTAGGATGTGTTAGGTCTATATCCACTCAAATCAAGACAATCAGGTTAGGTGTGGTTAGATGTGCTTTAACACAACCTAAAGGAATTGAGGATTGAAGAAGGACTGCTATTTTTTACACTTACATTAAATGTGGAGATAAAGGGTGTAAGATCATCATAGACAGTGGTAGTTGTATCAATGCAATTTCCTTGGCTAGTGTGTCCCGCTTAGGCTTAAAGTCTGTTCCACACCCTAAACCCTATAATGTGTCTTGGGTTAATGATACATCTATAGCGGTCAAAGAGAGATGTCTTTTTCCCATTAAGATTTTTGACTATCATGATGAAATTTGGTGTGATGTCATTCCCATGGATGTAGGGCACGTCATTTTGGGTAGGCCTTGGTTATATGATTTGGACGTTACAATCTTTGGATGATCAAATTCTTGTTCATTCACTTTTCAAGGTAAAAAAATCCAACTTATTGGATTACCAATGATAATAGTCAAAAGAAGAATAAAGTGAAAGATGGAGGGCTTAACATAATAAGTCCTAGGGAGTTTGATAAGGAGATTTGTGAGGAGTCTGTTGTGTTTGTTGTAGTGGCTAAAGAGATTGTAGAAGACTTTTTAGAGGAGCCACCTGAAGAGGTAAGAGAAGTGTTGAGAGAATTTCTAGATGTTTTCCCTTCTGAACTACCTGATGCTTTACCCCCTATGCGTGATGTTCAACACGCCATAGATTTTGTCCCTAGGGCTACATTACCAAACTTGCCTCACTATAGGATGAATCCAAATGAACATGCTGAATTGCAAAGGCAAGTATGTGAGTTGTTACAAAAGGGATTTATAAGAGAGAGTTTGAGCCCTTGTGCAGTACCTGCACTGTTAACACCCAAGAAAGATGGATCATGGAGAATGTGTGTCGACAGTCGAGCCATCAATAGAATTACAATCAAGTATCATTTTCCAATTCTTCGATTGGATGACATGCTAGATATGATGGCAGGAGCCCAGATCTTCTCTAAGATTGACTTGAAGAGTGGATATCATCAGATTAGGATCTGTCCGGGAGATGAGTGGAAAACAGCATTTAAGACTAATGATGGTTTATATGAATGGCTAGTCATGCCTTTTGGCCTTTCTAATGCACCAAGCACTTTTATGAGAGTAATGACATAAGTGCTTCGGCCATTTATGGGAAAATTCTTGGTGGTATACTTTGATGATATTCTTATTTATAGTAAAACCAAGGAAGAGCATTTCGATCATCTTATTCAAGTTTGTACCACCCTAAGAAAGGCAAGTTTGTTTGCAAATGTCAAAAAGTGTTCCTTCTTTACAAATCAAGTGGTCTTTTTAGGGTTTATAGTGTCATGGAAAGGAGTCTCTGCTGACCCCCAGAAAGTCCAAGCGATAGTAGATTGGCCTGAACCTAAGACTATTCATGAGGTTCGTAGTTTTCATGGGCTTGCGACTTTTTATCGTCGTTTTATTAAGGGATTTAGCACCATCATGTCGCCTATTACAGATTGTTTGAAACAAGGTGAGTTTAAGTGGAGTAAAGGAGCTAATAGGGCATTTGAGGAGGTTAAGAAGAAAATGACGGAGGCCCCAGTAATGCGGCTACCTGATTTTACTAAAGTGTTTGAAGTAGAATGTGATGCTTCGGGAGTCAGTATAGGTGGAGTACTTAGTCAGGAACGTCACCCTGTAGCCTACTTTAGTGAGAAACTTAATGAGGCAAAACAAAAGTACTCAACTTATGATAAGGAGTTTTATGCGGTAGTTCAGGCCTTACGTTATTGGCGCCATTACTTGTTACGACACGAGTTTGTTCTTTACTCCGACCATGAGGCCCTCCGCTATCTTAACTCCCAAAAGAAGCTTAATCATAGGCATGGTCATTGGGTTGAATATTTGCAAGCATACTCATTTGTTTTGAAACATAAATCTGGAATAGAGAATAAGGCTGCAGATGCTTTGAATCATCGGGTAACGCTGGTATCTGTAATGAGTGTTGAAGTCACAGGATTTGAGAGACTCAAAGAGGAGTATGAATCTTGCTCAGAATTTGGAGAAATATACTTGACATTGAAGGATGAGAATCACCCTGTTATAAATAGTTATCACCTCCAAGATGGATACTTATTTCGGGATAATAAGCTTTGTATCTCGAAAACATCCGTGCGTGATTTTTTGATATGGGAGATTCATGCTGGAGGTCTCTCAGGACATTTTGAAAGGAATAAAACCATTGAAGAAGTGGAACGCCAGTTCTTTTGGTCTAGTTTGAAAAGAGATGTCGCTAAATTGGTAGGTCAATGTCGAACTTGCCAACTAGCTAAGCATAGAAAACAAAATACTGGTCTTTACACCCCATTGCCCGTTCCTACTTGCCCTTGGCAAGATGTGAGCATGGATTTTGTGCTGGAACTTCCACGTACTGCAAAGAAACATGATTCTATTTTTGTGGTTGTCGACCGCTTTTCTAAGATGGCCCATTTTATTCCTTGTACTAAGACCACAGATGCTTCCAAAGTTGCAAAACTCTATTTTGATGAGATTGTCAAGTTGTATGGTCTTCCCCAAACCATAGTTTCGGATAGGGATGTTAGATTCACAAGTTATTTCTGGAAAACCCTTTGGCATATGGTGGGAACCAAATTGAAGTTTTCTACTGCTTACCACCCCCAAACTGATGGTCAAACTGAGGTGGTTAACAGGAGTTTCGGCAACCTTTTAAGGTGTCTAGTGAGTGATCATAATCGGAATTGGGATCTGATTCTTCCTACGGCCTAGTTTGCTTATAATAGCTCTATCAATAGGTCAATAGGCATGAGTCCCTTTGAAGTTGTACATGGTTACAAGCCTATGAAACCTTTAGACCTTCTTCCCATGTCCATTCATGCTAGAGTGTCTGAGTCAGCCGAGTCTTTTGCACGTAGAATTCAGGATTTGCATATTGAGATCACTAAACAGATTCAAGCAAGTAATGCGCAATATAAACTTCAAGCTGATTTACATAGACGACATAATGAGTTTAATGTGGGAGACTATGTTATGATACGGATTCGACCCGAGCAGTTTCCTTCGGGAACTAATCGAAAATTACATGCACGTAGTGCCGGACCTTTCAAAGTGCTACAACGGGTTGGTCCAAATGCTTATGTTCTTGATTTACCACATGATTTTGGCATTAGCTCTACATTTAATATTGAGGATCTAGTTGCATACCACAAACCACTTCCTATTCCAGATGATCCATTTGAGATACCACTTAACTCCCCTTCTGATGATCCTATTGAAACCTCTATCCCTTTCACCTTGACATCAGCACAAAAGGATAATATTGATGCTATTCTGGATGAACAAGTTGTTTTTAACAGGAATGGTGAGGTTCAACGGTTTCTAGTTCGTTGGGTGGGTCGACCTGACTCAGATTGCACTTGGATTACTAGAGATACTTTGCAGCAGCTTGACCCAGATCTTTAGGAATACTATCAGAGTCGGCCAGTACTACACTTGACGGGGTCGAGTTTCTCTAACACCGGGAGAGTTGGTGGGGACACCAGACCCACACCACAAACTACACGAGTATATGGACGGAGACGACGTAGGATGGCCTAGCTTGTCACGCTTTGGTTGGGCGACTAAGCCCATTTGGGCCCATTTCATTGTTATTTTATTTATTTAGCCCATTTGGGCCTGCTCATTGTTATTTTATTATTTATGTTAAACAGTTTGATTTGATGGGCCGAGCCCAATAGCGGGATATTTTAGGGTTTACTATTTATATATTTTTCTGTTATTTTGAGGGACAGTTTTGATGATTAATTAAAAAATTGCAGATTTTGCATATCTCCAATCTCCTTTTTTCTCTTCTTCAGCTTCTTTCTTTTCTAAAGCTTTTTTCTGTTCTTGCTTTAATTTTATTTTTTTTATTGTTCCGCATCAGTGTTGGTCAGCGGCTAGGGGAGAGGAAGAAGGAAAAAAAAATCAGAGGGGAGGGGGGAGGCGGCTGCTTCGGTTTCGGCTGGAGAAGGAATCGGCCGCTTAGGTGAGAGTTTTTTCAATGGGAAGGGGGGAGATCGGCTATGGCTAGTTGAGGAAGAAGAAAAAAAATCCAAAGGGGGGTGGGGGGCTGGCGGCCGGTTGAGGGAGAAGAGATTAGGGTTTTCCTTTTTTTTTTTTGTGTTCTCTCCTTCAAATTACAAAATTACCCCCCTTGGTTTTGAGTTTTAGACCTATACTAGCCTTGATACCCGCGCGATGCCGCGGGTCATTTTTTTGCATAAAAAAATATTAAAAAAATAAAAATTTAAAAATCTTGGGTTTTTCTGCAAAGTTATACCCAAGAATCTTGGATTTGGCTGCAACGCCTGACTTAAGAGTAATATTTATAATATTAATAATAAAATTAAACTTGCATGACCCAAGTTTAAGTGAGTCTGACTGTAACACCGGACCCAAGAATACTGGATGTGGGTCTGACTATAAGGTCGTGTCATAAAATTGTGATAATTAAATAGATTAATTAAAAAAACAAAGAAAAAAAATCAACAGGAAGGAAAAAACTAATGAAGAAAAAGAAAAAAAAACATTGAATTAATTGAGTCAACCTTTTAAACCAGGTTATCCCGTAAAACCTGGGATTTGCGTCATGAAAGTTTGATAATTAAATAGAAAAAAATGACGGGTTTACATAGAATTAACCGGGTTAACCCATCAAACCAAGTTAACCCGTCAAGCCCAGGATACGTGTCATGAAAGTATGAAAGTCTGATAATTAAATAGAAAGAAAATTAACTTTAACAAACTAAACTAAATGAAAAAAATAACTCGTCAAATCAGGTTAACCCATCAAACCCGAGATTCGTATCATGAAAATCTGATAACTAAATAAAAAAAATTTAACATTAACAAACTAAATCAAACAAAAAAAATTCATTGAAAAAAATAAAAAGAAAAAAAACAAAAGAAAAAAACAGTTATATAATATAATACAATATAATAATAATAATTATTATAATTATAATGAAAAAACGTGGGGAAAATTTAAAAAAAAAGTGGAGAAAGCTAAAGCTAAAGCTAAATTCCCAACCAACTCAATATTGAAAAAATAAATTTAACAAAGATAATTTAAAAAAAAAAACATGTGAGGGAAACACTGTAGCCAAACAAAAACCATGTAAGGGAAACACTGTAGTAATCCATAGTATTTTTTTTTTAAAAAAGCTACAAAGCTAATGTCTTAACCAGCTCAATATATAAAAAAACCGACAAAGGCTATCTAAAAAAAAAGTCAATTTGGGGTATAAGAAATGGGAAAAAAATATACAAGAAAGGAAACAAAAGCGAAAAAAAAACACGTGGGGAAAGCTACAATGCTTTAAAGAAAAAGACAAAAAAAACTAAATTTTCAACCAGCTCAATAGTAAAAAAATAAAATCAACAAAAATAATTCTGAAAAAAACAAACAAAAAAAAAAGAAAATATGTAAAAAATGACAATTTTGGAAAAAAAGAAAAAAAAACATATGGGGAAAGCTAAAGCTAGATTATCAGCCAGCTCAATATTAAAAAATTAAATTCGATAAAGATAATTTTTTTAAAAAAATATATGGGGAAACACTATAGCAATCTATATTGTTTTTTTTTTTAAAAAAACTACAAAGCTAAATTCTCAGCCAACTTAATATAAAAAAAATAAAATTTATAAAGACAATTTAAAAAAATAAAGAAATCATAAAAAAAAGAAAACAATGTATGAGAATATTATAGCAATCTACAATGTTTTAAAGAAAAAAACTACATAGTTAAATTTTCAACCAGCTCAATATTTAAAAAAATTAGCAAAGATAATTTTGAAACAAAAACTTTTTTTCAAAAAAGAAACAAAAAAAAGAAGAAGAAATCAATTTTGGGTAAAAAAAAAGCAAAAAAAAACATGTAAAAAAAAATACAAAAGCAAAAAAAAAACCTGCTACAGTGAATATCCCACGTGTTTTAGAGTTCTTTAACTAGTTACATGCCCCGTGCGATGACGCGGGTCAATTTTTTTTGCATTTCATAAAAAGCTAAGATCTAAAAGTATTAGGTTTTTTCGCAAAGTTATACCCAGGAGTCTTAAGTTTAGTTGCAATGCCTAATCCAATAGTAATATTTATAATATTAATAATAACATTAAACTTGCATGACCTAAATTTAAGTGAGTTTGACTGCAATACCAGACCTAATAGCATTGGACGTGAGTCTAGTTGCAAGGTTGTGTCATAAATGTGTGATGATTAAATAGATTAGTTAAAAAGAAAAAAATAAAGAAAAAAACCAACAGGAAAATAAAAACTAATGAAGAAAAAGAAAAAAAATATGAATTAACTGGGTTAACCCTTCAAACCAGGTTAACCCGTCATACCTTGAATTCGCATCGTGAAAGTTTGATAATTAAAAAGGAAAAAAAACAAACTAATGGGTTAACCCAGAATTAACTAGGCTAACTCTTCAAACTAGGTTAACCTGTCAAACCCGGAATCCGTGTCATGAAAGTTTAATAACTAAATAGAAAAAAAATTAACATTAACAATTTAAATTAAACAAAAAAAATTAATTAGAAAGAAAAAAAACAAAAGGTTGAGCCTTTTTACTGTGGACTGTACTGTGCAGTCCACAGTCAAATGCATAAAAACAACAAAAAAAACTAAAGGCATCGGCCGAGAACTACTTAGAAAAAAATTTAATATTAATAAAATAAATTAATTAAATAAAATTAATTAAAAAGAAAAAATAAAAGAAAAAAAACCTCTAAGAAGAAAAAAAAAACTAAATAGAAAGAAATTTAACATTAACAAACTAAACTAAACGAAAAAAAATAATTAAAAAGAAAAAAAAGCAAAAAAAAAATTCCAGGTTAACTCGTCAAACTAGGTTAACCCGTTAAACCCGGGATCCATGTCATGAATGTCTAGTAACTAAATAAAAAAAAGTGAACATTAACAAACTAAACTAAACGAAAAAAAATTAATAAAAAAAAATTAAAAAAAATCTGGGTTAACTCGTCAAACCATATTAACCTGTTAAACCTAGGATCCGTGTCATGAAAGTCTGATAACTAAATAAAAAAAATTTAACATTAAAAAAATAAATTAATCAAAAAAAGATTATGAAAATAAAAAACAAAAAAAATTGACGGTTCAATCCAGAATTAACTGGGTTCACCCGTGAAACCAGGTTAACCTGTGAAACTTGAGATATGTGTCATGAAAGTTTGATAACTAAATAGAAAGAAATTTAACATTAACAAACTAAAATAAATGAAAAAAAATAATTAAAAAGAAAAAAAGCAAAATAAATATATTTCTGGGTTAACTTGTCAAATCAGGTTAACCCGTTAAATCCGGAAAACGTGTCATGAAAGTTTGATAACTAAATAAAAAAAATTTAACATTAATAAACTAAATTAAACAAAAAACTTTTGTTAGAAGAAAAAAGATAAAGAAAGAAGCAAAAAAAAATCCTGAAAGGCATAAAAAAATAGCTAAAAAAAATAAGACAAATTAAAAAAAAACCAAAAATGGATCAAGTGTTTTACTGTGGACTGCACTGTGCATTTCACAGTAAAACACTGATCCGTTTTAGTATATGTTACAATTAATTAAAAAGAAAAGAAAAAAAATTCGGGTTAACTCATCAAATCAGGTTAACCCGTCAAACCCGGCATCCGTGTTATGAAAATTTGATAACTAAATAAAAAAATTAACATTAACAAACTAATTTAAACAAAAAAAATTCATTAAAAGAAAAATACACAAAGAAAAAAGCAAAAAAAAAAACCCATAAAGGCATAGAAAAAAAAACAGAAAAAATAGGAAAAAATAAAAACAAAATAAAAACAAAAAAAAACAAAAAAAAAGAAAAAAAAGGGAAAAAAATAAAAACAGAAAAAAAATAGGAAAAAAAAAGAAAAAAAAGAGAGGACTGCTCAGCGTTTCACTGTGGACTTGCATAGTGAAACACTAAGCAGTTTTAGTTTTTTCTTAATTTATAGGTAAAATGTTGTCCGAGACTCAAAATTGGTCCCTCAACTTTCTTTTTTTATAAATTTTGATTTTTCTTGTTTTTTTAAAAACGAGCAATATCAACGTTGACTCAAAGAGAAAAATCAAGGATTTTAAAAAACAACGCGTGAAAAGTCGAACGCGTTCGAAAACTTCTGAAAATTTAAATTCTTTTTTAGACGACGTTGAAAATGCTAAAAACGATGCAAATATATAAAAAATATATTTTTTTGGATTTTCGTTGTTTTTCATTATTTTTGGAATTTTTTCAAAAATTTTATAAAAAAAAGAGTTAAAAATTAGATAACAACACTTTTGGTGCATGATGACTGCAATATATAAAAATAGTATAGAAAAGAGGCAACTGCCGTAACTTGAGTTCTGTTAGAAAAATGTACAAAACAATAACCCACCAAATAATGTAGAGTATAGTATTTTGAAATATTCTTTGATTTAAGCATTTGTAACTTTTCAAAGTGACTGCATAGCCTTTATAAGTATACATTTCTTATATTGTCAGTTGATTCCTACGAACCTTCTAATGCATACTTAGCGGTTTATGCGTTATCCATTATCTTAAAAGTAACATTATTTAAATATTAGTGGATGATTGTGAGTAATTGTTGATTTTTTTTTATTCTTTTTACACGTTCTCGTTTTGGATTGAAGTTAACATTACTTCATTTATAGGCTTCTCAAAACCATTTTCAACTATTTCCAGCCAAGCTTTTACTTAAATACTTCAAGTTTTATAATTGTTTTTTATCAACTTAGAATATTGAAGTAAGAAGTTTTGATTGATTATATAAATAATCAAATTTAAGCTTCAATACTATTTGTTGGATGAAAGTAATATGTGTTG
>Ga0325402_1003568_pt1 | contig 14099 bp, 4 predicted proteins | sample PopdelMetagenome_22_FD_207212 | JGI IMG/M metagenome (GOLD analysis project Ga0325402, IMG submission 207212) | Populus deltoides microbial communities from Bellville, Georgia, United States - Xylem-PdKOR-R3 | ecosystem: Host-associated > Plants > Phyllosphere > Stem > Wood/Secondary xylem... | reverse complement strand
GTTAATTTTGAGTCTTTGGATGAGTTTATAGGTTGTTTGAGGCTATAAATGAGTTTGTGTTTAAAGTGTTTTCTAAGTATTTTAGGTAATAAATACATTGAAAATTGAATTTGTTTTTTTTTTTTTAAACCTAAGGCTTGATTCTCTAGTGACCTTTGGGTCACCGAAAACTAGGACAGCAGACAACTAGTCGTTTGCATTTTTTTTTATAAAAATATTAAAGGGTGAATGACGCATCATCCATCCTTTAACATAAAATTTTTTTAAAAAGGGTGAATGATGCGTTCACCCTTTAATATTGAAAAAATAAAGCTTAGCACGTGGGACAAACATCTTTTAATGGGCTTGAAGCATGACCCAAGCCTTTTCTATGGTCCAGGCACGTGGGTAAGCCTACATGCTTTTCCCTTTACTAATATTAAATTTGGTCTATATTTTTTAAAATTAATTTTAATTGATAAATATTAAATTTTACTTTGTAACATCAAGAATGAATTCAACATAGGGGTTTTTTTTTGACATCGTAAACACGAATAACATACAAAAGAAAATAAATTATAAGACTTAAAGCCTTGTCAATATAATGTGGGAAGATGAAACTGAAAAAAAAAGTCCAGTGATTGTAATAACATAATTATATTAGAAAAACAAAAAGAATTGATTCAGTTGTACTATAGTAATTCATCGTGCAGATAGATCTGCCTCTACAAGAAAAGAAACAATGAAATAACATTTTTTTTAGTTTTTTTATAATTGTAAAAGTTTTCATATCCCTTTCCTTCCGATCTGAATTTTTTCCCAAATGCATTGTAAGGGGAAAAAAAAGGAAGAATGATCTTCGAAATATTTCTTGATTTGGAGCATTCTTTAAGGTATCATTTGGTTACTATCTTGGAACAAAAGAGATGGAGATAGTGGAGAAAAATAAGATAAGATAGAAAACAAGACGAAGATAAAATTGTGTTTGGTAGTAATGTATTAGACAAAATAACTGTCTATGTATCCTATTTTGTTATGGTGGATAAGATAAGATAAAATAATATATATATATATATATATAATTATTTTTTAAAATTTATGTAAGTTTGACAAAAATACATATTAAGGGTAAAATATATTTTTTTGACATTTTTTTATTCTTACTTTAGTTTATATTAAACATTGAAATTAATAATATTATAATAACCTTAGTTATAAAATAAAGATTGATTTGATGAGTTGATCAGAGGCTTGAACTAGTTCGAGCATAAGAAAGAATAAAGGAAGGATTAACTCGACTTGATTTGGTAAAAAACCCAAGTCATCTTGGGATAAAACAAGGGCAAAAAACATATTGACTTTTTTGAAAAATATTTTTAGTCAAAATAAGGTTACTTTGATTATTTCTTGAAAATCTTTTGGGTCGTTAGGTTGACTCTTCCGACCTGTGACCTAAACCTTATCTTGGGTTAACTCTCGAGTCAGATTTTAAAATTATGATAATAACCACTTTTATCCATATGTTAACTCGGGTAAACTCGTGTTGACCCTCTCGATCTGTGACTTGGGCTTTACCCTGGTCGTTCCTCAAGTTGGGTTTCAAAACTTTGATAATAAGCATTTTTATTTTATGTTGACCCATGTCAATTCGAGTTGACCCTTTTGATATGTGACCTGGGCCTTGCCTAGAGTCAACCCTTGAGTCAGGTTTTAAAACTATGAAAATAACCTTTGATAATAACCGACGTTGAATTTTTCATGAATGGCCTAGCCAACAAGTCTCTTTCTTTAAATAATCGATATTGAATTTTTTACGAATAGCTTAATTGACAAGTTTTTGATTTTTAGGAAAAGTCATTTAAGTGTCATGAATGAGCAAATTGACAAGTCTTCTTTCTAAGGGATCAATGTTAAATTTTTCACGAATGATCAAATCAATAAGTCTATTTTTTAAGGGGTTGATGTTTGATTTTTTTTCTATGAATGGCTTAATGAAGAAGTATTCTTTTTTGAGAGATCGATGTTGAATTTCTATGAATGGCTTAATCGACAAGTCTCTTTGTTAAAGGACCAATGCTGAATTTCTCATGAATGACCTTATCGACAAGTCTTCTATTTTTAGGGATGAACATCAAAATTTTCATGAATTACCCAATCGATGAGTCATTTAATTTTAGGGATCAACGTTAAATTCTTCATAAATAAACTAAAATAAATCACAAATAGGTTTAAAATTAATTTATAAATTTTATGGCACATATATGATTAATTTATAAGAAAACACATAGCTTAGGTAACCTTTCATTTGAAAGGATGTGGTGAGGGTGATGGTCATCTTTCCTTAAGGAAAACTAACTCTATATTAAGATATTTGAAACCATTACTTAATTTAGGATTTCTAGTTTCCTTTAATTACTATGTAGTGACTACATTTTTCAAAATTTTCCATTAATTCAAGTGGTACTAGTCGTTGTACCAGGTACGACAACATGAAAACTTTGTTGGGGATTTGGGTTAAGCCTATATCAATGTGTTTTCTTTTTTTCTTTACCTATTTTAATGGTTATTTATTTACGAGAATTTATTTTATGCTGTTTAATTTTACTTATTGCAATTTATTTTTAATCTATTGGATTTTATATGCATGTATGTCCCCCCCTGAGTACTCTCACACTCCATTATAAACCCATAAAGCTTTGGACATAAGCTTGTCTTTTCTAGGATTAGATAGAGAGATTCAAGTGGCGAGTGTGATGTAGTTCCCCTGATGCTTAATTGGACTCCTGTTTAGATTGAAATCCACCTTATGCGCTGGGTATCGTGGAGTCTCTCCCATGCCCATATTATATAAGGTTAAGAGGTCAGGTTATCCTAGTGAAAATTCAAATAATCTAGGAACCTAAAAAATCTTCAAGAATAGACAAGCCAACTCCAAACTCTTATGACCTAAATCCTATCTATTAAAACTAACCCTTTGATAGGACATAAAAAGATAATATACCATTGTCATGCATATCCTTTTATTTCTTGTTCTTATTATATCTCCACCAATTCTTATAGAAAATGAGAGATGGTGGGACACATCATTATTGAGGACATGAAGGCGATCAGAGCAGGACCAATAAGATAAGGGGGGATGCTTGCTGATAAAGTTTGAGCCTTGATTTCCAGATCAAGTGAAGCTTGATGATAGATCACTCGATGCTAGCTAATTACTAAACTGTTGAAAAATGTTATCCTTATAAGAGCAGACCAATTTTTAGAAGCAACATAGAGATATAACACAGTTGCTCGAGAGCAGAATCAACATTCGTGTTTTTAGCCCATGATAGGGTTTTAGAACCTAGAATATATATGCTTCGCCTTTGACACTGTGGATATGACTTCTACTCTCAAAGAGTAAGACTCCCTACTGAGCTGCCCAAAGTAAAAAATGGTGTATTTCTACCATCAAAAGGAGTAGGCCCCTATAACTATGCTTAAATCACTAAGATAGATGGAACAAAAAAAATGGAAGAATAATAGATGAACATGTGAGGCACTAGCCATGGATGGATTTAGAACACTTTAAAGGCTACATTCAAGAAAAGACTTCACGATGAGGAAAACAAGATTCATTTAAGGATCTTTGTATGATCTTGTTTTATTCCTATTAGTAGAAAGAATGATTTATTTGAGGTTGTAAACGTATTTAAGAGTGGTCGCTCTAAAGGTTAACCTAATTGCAACAAGTTTAGCATAAACTCTTTCCTAACTGAATTATCAAAAGGCAAAGAAAGGCCACTTAAGGTTTTATTTGTAGCTTTTATTTTTTGGATTATCAACCATATAAAAGAAAATAAATATTTGTGGCTTAGCTAGGACTCCATGACACCTGTACTTAAAATCGCTGAAATTTACAAAGTAACCGTAAAGAGAGACGGGAAAAAAAAACTTGGTACTCTATGTTTCTGAGTTTGAGCAAATCTCTTTTCTAATAGAGGACACATTATGCTTATTTCCATGACATCATACTTGGTCTATTTAAGAGACTATCCATGGCTTCTATCAATGGAGTCTCGGTGCTGTATTAGTTACTAACCCAATATGGTTTTACAACATTTTGGATTTGAATAGTTCATACTTCATACCATTAGGCTAGCTGAGTGTTGTGAAGACTCAAACATTTCTAGGAAAAAAATGGAAGTATTTAAGTAGGTCTAGAAGTGTTATTTTATAGTTTGTCTGCAAGCAAAGTTGATGGGAGAACAACTTTTGGATATCCAGTGTAATAAAAAACTGGAGGGAAAGGCTTCCAAGTCCCATGATTTGAAACCCTCAAAAGCTAATGATTTAGACTATAGAGGACATAAAGGAACAAATTAGAGCTCAATGAGAGTCTTCTAATAAAGATTCGAATTCAAATTTAGAAGATTTAAGGTAAGCAAAAAAAAGTTGAAGTGTAACTTAGTTACTTGAGAAACAACCTTGGACATAGTAGAGAGAGAGAGAGAGAGAGAGAGAGAATTAATTACAAAAACAACAGCAAGCTTTTTAGGATTTGCAGGAGAAGTTCAAATTATTGTTAAATACCAAGGAGTAACAAGACCCTAAATTGACAAAAATAAGTCAAACAATATTGAAAACTTAGAAGAAGATTATAGAGTTGGAGTAAGCTAAGAAAACACTCCAAAAGCAGTATCAACAATAAAAAGAGATAGTTACTGGACTTGATAATCACATAGAGATGTTGGTTAATTAGACTAATGGGTTTGCTTCTATTGAGCAGGCCTTGATTGAGGAATGAGATGCTGTAGAGAGGGAAACAAGTTGTTAGGCTTCCAAAACCATGCACTATCATATGAAAACAAAACATGCCAAGATTTATGCTACGAGATTAAGAAACATAGCTCAACATGTAGGGGAAGACCAACCAGTTCCTAGGGGTAAACTTCTAGATGCCAAGAGTTTATCCAAAACAAGGATGGTATAAACAAGGTCACAACATATCCTGACTTGAGGCTTTAGAAAGAATGAGTAGTTTTGTTTAGGGCAATATTTTTTTTTTAAATATTGTATTGTATTAAAAAAGCTTTGTGAATTGTTATTTCAAATTAATAGAAAGAAAATCCATCATATTTTTAGACATAAAATGACTTGCTTAATGTTTAATGATGGCTTATGTTTAAGTAAAGTCTAAATTGGAGAACCTAACTTTTCTTTTCAAAATAACCTTCTATTTTCTTTAAATCCATCTGAGCCATTCATTTTCCACAAAAAAAAGAAGAAAAAGACAACATAGCCAAATTTGAGATGACCATTTACTTCACAATCCCAATCAACACCTGTTTCATCATATGATAACAAAAAATCTCAAAGATTGCATCATAGTACTTGAATGATATGTTTTGACTTTTGACCAAGAAATCAAACTTTTCACTCGGTAAAAATTATTTTCAAATTTATATCTCAATGATTTAATTTTAACAATCTGACTTAGATAAATACTATCATTGAATATATGCCTATTTGTCATGATCTAAACATGAGATCCAAGTCTCTTCCAGTCAATTCATGTCAACATGTAGATGAGATTTGTGAAATTCCTAGCTTACTTCACTCCAAAAAACTTCCCATTTTTCTTTTAAAGTCAGGGGTTAGTCACTTTTCATTTGGACTATTTTCAAGCCTATTCGTCATGATAGTAATTTTTCAAGCCAATTAATTCAATGACACTTTCCTCAAAACAAGTCCATTAGTTCGAAGACAATTTCCTTCTTGATGGTATTTTTCACCAGTCGAATGATAATTTTATTTTAGATTGTGTTTTATTTTAAAGTAAAACTCATCAGTCCAACTTTAATTTTCTTATAAATAACATTTTATTTCAAGGAAAGCTCATTAATCTTATGATAATTTTCTTTCAAATAACATGTTGATTCAAAGTGAAGCCTATCAATATGATGACGATTTCCTTTCATATGATATTTTTATTTCAAAGTAAAGCCTATAATTTAGATGATAATTTTTTTTTTAAATGATATTTTTATTTCAAGAAAAGCCCAATGATATTAACTATTTTCTTTTCTCTTCTTCACAAACTTACTATACAAACTCTAAGAAAAACAAATTTTCCAATGTCTTTGCACTGTAAGTATTGTAAATAGGGGATAACTATCATAACTTGGTTTTGGCCCTCTTTTCAAAACAATTAAAATAAAAAATAGGAGAATAATTGCAGGCAAGTAAATATAGAGAGACCAAAGTAAATATAAAAGTTTAAGCCATTCTAAAAAACAATTATGAGATGAAAAGATAAAGATATAGGAGACAAGGGAAAAGAAGAGAGGAAAACATAAACAAAGAAGAGATTAGAAATAGACAAAAGAGCAAGAAAAATAGAAAGATACCTAGGGTAGAAAACACAAAAAAAAGATCAACGAAGATACTTAGAGAAAAAACTCACAAAGAAATTGATCATAAAAAGAAAAAGAGAAAAGAATTCCTTGCTATAATAAAAAACCTTGTCGCCGACCACTTTTCCCTCATCTCTATAGAATGTCTCTCCCTAACAAAACAAAAAATCCAGCTCCACCAATTACCATTACAAACCCACTATAGACAACTCTCTCCCAATCAAATTCACATTACCAATCAAATTTCTAGCCACATAACCTCACTTTCTACCTCTACTTTCTCTCTCTCTCTCTCTCTCTCTCTCTCTCTCTCTCTCTCTCTCTCCCCTATAATAACTACTTGTATTGCAATTACAACCCATCACCCACAAACCTTTACCACACACAACCTTTTTTGTTCTCTTCTTTATGCACTATAGTTCGCAGCATTTCAAACCCATAAACCAGACCATAGCCACAAATCTAACCCCATCAGTCACCAATGCTAGTCCTCTCTTCTCAGTTGAACCAACCTGATATAATAACGACCAACGACCACCATATTAGTCTCGGATCGCTTAACAATTAATCATAACAACTCCTCCATGCCATAAATCCTCACTTAGCCAAGCCGAAATCACAACCCTCAAATCAAACTCCATAATCATATTGTTTTATTTTTTTCATCAATGTATGAAAATGCTTGTTTATATTTTTGTATATAGTAAGATACATTACCTATCCTTGCGAGTGAACCTGAATTGGGTCAACATGACCTCATAAAGGCCCATTGAGTGCGAGTGGTAGTCTTTGGTCTCATTTTTGACACAATCAAAGAAAATAGGCTAAAGTCCAAATTTATCATTCATCATCCTCTCAGGTCTAATACCTGTATTTTAAAAGTGAGGATTGTGCCTTGTTGTCAAGCTTAGATCCCAAATCATCGACTTAGGTTCCAATAGTTTTTATTTTTAATAACAAACATGCATATGCTAATTTAGACAAACTTTAACAAGAACAAAATAGATACATTTATCATTAAAAACAAACAACAATATAAATTACCTTAGTTAGGATGTATAAGTGATGATTTCCATCTTTCTAATTATATAATCAATCCATTACCTAAAATAAATGAAGATCAATTAAGATTTCAAATTTTCATAAAATTAGGTGACAATTTCTATTTTCAATTTTACCCCGTATCAATCATAAAAAGCTCGCCAAGATATCCTATGTGATAGAAATAAAAAAATAGTTTTTTTAATGATTTATTAAGTGAAAATGTTTACCAGATTGTAATTATTCACTTGTTACAAAGTGAACATTATCGATTTTTATCTTGAAAGTAATATATACCTTTTGAGTTGTAATTGTACAATAATTTTAGTAATTAGCATAATTACCTGATAATTGATTGATTAAGTTATAGTGTGGTAAAATAAATTATTATAACACAATAAATAAAAATATTTAATGAGGTATAAGTATGTTGCCAAATATCTATAGTAATAAGTCATTATATTTGGATATCTAACAATTAATCAAAACAATGATAAGCTATTAGCTTAACCCATCACTTCACCAGCGTATTTGTCAAAAATCTTCACATTCAAGTCAAATTACTTTTATGACAAATATAAAATATTACTTTTGACTTGAATTTTAACTCAAAAACTGTTTTCATATTATGACAAATATAAGTCAAATTTATTTCAAGTTCAAGATATGTTTGATGAAAATATTCAAATCAATTTTTTTTAAGAGACTAATATAAGAATTCATTAAAATCAACTTTTTATTAAATCAAAACTTTGACTTAATTTTCTAACAAAATTTTATTTAAATTGAAAATTATTTTAAATGAAATATATTTATAATTATTTTAATAAATAAAAAATAATTGAAATCAATTTTAAAAATTCATATCAACGTTTCCAACCACAACCACAACTATTAAAATGCTAATTTTTTAAAATTTAATTTTTCCATTGAAATGCAAACACGGAATCATTTGATAAATATATGGTTCTATTTGTTTGAGAAATGGATTTAATGAAATTTTATAAATTCAGATTTTTTAAAATGTTAATGTGTACAAATTATATTGGAAGGTTCATTGGATTTATTATTTATTTATTTTTAACTCATGTTCACTATATTTAATATATTGTTTTAAGATAAAATGAATTTAAACTACTACATGTATAAAAAGAATATGGTACAATAATATTTCACATGCCAATTTTCAGAAACAAACAAAGAAAGAATTTTCAAAATGGCATACCATTCAAAAGTAGAAAATCAAATAATTCAATTAAAAATTGTATCATGCCTTATAAACTATAAAAATGTGAAAACAAACAGAATAAGCTTGCCAAACAAAAAAAATTTCCTTGTTGATTCCAGTTTTATCGGTTATTTTATTAGTAATATAATCACTGATAGATTTATAGACAAGATAAGCTCGCCAAACAGAAACATTTACCGGCATAATTCCATTGGTATTTTTCATTGATGACAATTGCATATCACCAACAAAAAAACCATCTGTAATTCCAATGGTGATTTATGTCTAAATTACTGAAGAAATGAACACGTCGGTGAGTAAATAGTGTCAGAGGCATTTCACGTAATTCTTTTCCAACTCTTTGAAATATACCGATAGACTTATTCCATCAATAAGCCCGCTAGTAAATTGCTTAATATTTTTAAAAATATAATAAACATAGTATTAAAAAATTAAATTAAATTAAAATAAAAAATCAAATATTTATTACAGATTTAAAAACTTATTGGTTTAAATATAATCTAGCTAGAATAAAGGGGTTCGAGGAGGAGGAGGAGGAGGAAGCGGCAGGTCTTCGCCGGGATCGTGGGGCCAATAGGGGGAGCACATGTACTATCTATATGTGATTTCACTTCCATGTACAATTTTTAAAGTTTGGTTGTCTTAGCATTAAGTCGTTCTATGTTAGCAGCAAGATTGACATTTTGAGCTTCAACTTGTTGGTTTAAAATCACTTGAAACTCTAGAGATTGTGTGCTCAAAATTGATTATGAGCATCTAATGGTGGAAACACTTTGGGCCATCTATAACTCCTCAGCCATAGTATTTAAGATACTATAAACTTGATTTCTATCGGGTTAACCAGATGATCCTACCTCCAACCATAAATTTAGATTGGGTTTTGCATGGGTTGAAGGATCATCGCCGTATCTCTCCTGCAACTAGGTGTTATATCTTTCCTGAAAAAAAAGGACTCAGCTAATTAAATAAAAAAAAAACTTAAGAAAAGAAATTGTTGAAATCTAACATACCACGGACTTTTGAGCTTGACTATCCATGAGTTGCTGCATCCTTTTTCGACGATCAACATTTTGCATGTAAGTTTCTAGAAAAAGCTTTATTAGTCTTGGTTTGCATCCAAAAACCTTAGTTTGCATCCAAAAACCTTAGTTTGCAAAATAAAACTGTTGTTAGTTAAAAATTTTCATATAAAACAATAGTTAAAAAAAAACATATGTAATAAAAAGAATCTTACCATCCGCTCTACATGTGAAAAAGACAAAATGGATATGCAATGCTAATATGGTATAACTCGAAAAAATATTTTTAGAAAGTGACAAATGAGATTGACATTCTAGAATATTTGATATAAATAATTTCCCCAGTGAAACTTGCTTGCATGAAGGAATTCAAATAAAACAGTATCCTAACATTTTAAAATAATCATTTAAAACAATTCAAAAATAAAATAAGCCAACAACAATGATCAAAGTGCAAAGGCTCTTAAATTTAACAAACCAAAAATAATAACCATGCACTTTAAAATCAAAATGGGTCAACCTAAAATATTTTAATTTAGTGAATAATTGTTTTTTTACTTTTATCTTAAAGTTGAATAAGTATCCGCATTGAATTAAATGAATGTTTTGAATTAAAAAAATACAATAGAAATTAAATTACGATGCATGTGTAATCCTTCACTTCTCGAATAGATACATCCATTTATACTGGACAAGGCCTTTAAGTTTTGCCTCAAACAGTAAATGTATGGGTAGATGTTCTATTGAGTAGAAGAACGATGGAGGGAATATCATATCAAATTTGCATATTGTCTGGATAATATTCAGTTTTAAGCCTTTTTATATATTGGGTATGCAACTTGTTAGAGCATATATCTCTAAAGAAGTGACTGTTCTCCGTGAGTGTATCCCATTTCCACTCTGACAATAAATCTCGGTAAGCAAGGGGAATTAGTGTTTGCATAAACATGTGGTAACCATGACTCTTCATTCAATACAATATGCAATCCTCCAAATTCACCAATCTTGATATGTTCGAAGCATGTCCATCAGGAAAACATAGACTCTTAAGCCACTGGTAGACAATTAACTGTGCATTATTATCTAAAGTAAAATTGACGTTGGGTTTTGCGACATATAACTCATCATAAACCAACTCTATATTTTTATAGTGACAAAACAAAGGTATATCCATTCTAGCTTCCATGTTGTCCTTTTTCTTTCCTTTCATGTCCATAACAGTGTTAAAAATGTTTTCAAACATGTTCTTTTGAATGTGCATGACATCAAGATTATGGCGGAGAAGACCGGTCTTCCAATAAGAAAGCTCTCAAAAAATACTTCGCTTTACCCAATTATAGGTCACATCAAAATTAGAAAACTTCTGCTTATTGGTTTGAAAACTAAACAAAATGTTATCGTACTATGACAACATGTTATATAATTTTTCACCCAATAGTATCAGTGATGCAACATCTCTTTCAACTATACCAACAAAGAAGTCCTTTTTGTTCTTTCTATATTTGTGATCCATTGGTAAGAACTGCCGATGGAAATTAAAAAAAGATATTTTACCACTATTTATTGATGTGAAGGTCTTGTTATATTCCATACAGTATGGACATACTAATTTTCTATGCGTGCTCCAACCAAAATTCATTTCATATATAGGAAAATCATTGATAGTCCACATCAAATCCATCTTTATCTAAAAATTCTATTTTCTTTTGACATAATAAGTTAAAGTCCTAGATAACCATAACTGCTTCAACTTACCAATCAACAGTTGAAGACAAATATCTATATTCGAACCTGGACAATTAGGACGGGGTATGACCGTAGATAAAAACATAAACTTTGACCTCATACACATCTTGGGTGGCAAGTTTTAAACCGTGAATATTATCAGCCAATAAGAATAAAGAGTAGCAAATGACCCGAATGGATCGCATTCCTCTGTACATAACCCAAGATGTATGTTCCTTGGTTTCATTGAAAATAAAAAATGCACCATCTGATTAGTTTACCATGACTCCATTCATCGTATCATGTGCTCAACAGTCTTTGGAGATATGAATAACCTTCGCAGTTTAAGAGTGATTGAGAAATATTTAAATTTTATGTGTGATAATATTGCTTTCCTTGGTAGTTTTGGGTTTATAACAAGCATGCCTATATGTTTTGTATTCGGTTAAATCTGTATTTTTAAGGTAGTACAACATGTAGAATTTTAAGCACATGTTAATTTTTTGATATCCTAGGCTGATGGGTTTCATAATAGATTTAACAACGTAGAAGTTCTATTTCAGTCTATTCCCTTCAGATAAAATGCTTTTTGCCCATTAAACAATTCTGTTGTAATGGGCCTCACTCAGCCTATGACCTAACTTGATGGTAAACACCTATACAATGACCGATAATTTATTATAATTTGTGCATCCATCCCATAATAGTTCATTAAAAGTTTCAAAATATCAAAAAATCTGGCCACGTCTGCATTTGTTCTTCATTTATGATTGAACATTCACCTACATAACCCTAATTCATTCTCATCACTTTCATAACTATATTTCTATAAGGATTACTATTGTCATCTACAACTTCATGCACATTGCTAGAACTAAAAGTTGACCCAATCATCCTTTCTACTATGGTCTCATAAGGAACATATGGTTTTTCGTTAACAAACCAATATAAGTATTTGTCCACGAACTCTTTTTGTAGAAGATTCATCGTTACAATATCTGGATCGAGAAGCTTTTTATTCTCACACCTCTTACATGGATATCTAATACCTCATCCACTAATATTTATCGAATTAAATAGTGTGTAATTAATAAAACCCTCAATCCTAGTACAATAATTCATCCTATGTAACCTTTCAGGTGAATCTCAATACATCCATGAACGACAATCCATTACTTATATCAAACCTATATAAAATATTGATGACAATAATTATTAATTAATTATGAGAACTAAATAAATTGGCTAGCTAACATTGATTTAACTCAAACTTTTCAATCTATTTTAATAGTATTCTGAAATCATTATCGATTTTCTACATAATCTCAAATTCCTATATATTTACCAAAATTCTTAACTCAAAAAAAAAAAAAATTTATAAAATATAAAACGTACCCATTAAATAAGCCATTATTTATTTCATTACAAAACACATAAGTCACAAAACCAAAATCAATTTCATCAAATAACAAACAAATATAATTTTTTAAAATCTCAAACAAACCCTAAAATATACAAATCATACATTCATAAAACATTTCTATATAAAAAAGTAATAAAATAAATAAACGCATAAATAAACTACATATACTACAAAACTATGCAATACAAATTAACATTTTAAAATTAAGTTAAAAAAATAGATAGTTTTGCATACTTGATGTGGGGAGTCTTAAAAACAATTGAGTCAGAACAATAATGTTAATAGACTGAGTGTTGGTGTGGCTGAATTTGTGGTGATGAGAGGTTGATTTGTGATAAAATAAAGGGGAGGGGTCTGCTATTTTTTGCAAAGAAAATGGAGGAGAAAGAAGAAGAAATAAGGGAGGGACAGGGGCGGCCGCTTGCGAGGTCATAAATTAAATATTACCGATAGATTCACAGATGAATATTATTGATGAGTTTATTCTGTCGGTATTTTCGTCTTTAAAAATAACACGTCATTGTATTTTTTTTTAATTCTTTATTTTCCCACTGTAATTCCATCGGATACACCGATGAAAATTTTTTGTTGGTGTTTACCAATGAATATAGCGAGAAACTATTTAATCGGTAAAGTTCATCGTAATCTATCAATATAAATTTTATTGTCGGTATTTTATTTGTATTTGATAATTTTCTGGTAGTGTAATGATGATTAAATGCTGAATTGTTAAGCCAATATTTATTTTAAAAGAAAAAAAGATGATTATGCAAATATTTAAGACCCACTTTTCTTTTGAATTTATGCTTTTTTTTATTTTTTATTTTATCTTAATGTTATTTTTTTATAGAAAAAGTACAAATGAATTTAAAAAAAAACACATAAAATTATAATTTATTTATATCAACGAGATTGTAATGAGTTAGTGATGAAAGTGAAAATAATTTACAATTTTGAACCTCAGAGTGTAAGGAATGAAAATCTAGGAAGGTATATATATTTAAGCTTTGTTTCACAATATCCGGTTTTAATATTGATCGAATATCGTAGGATATTGTGTTGAAAGAACAATTTTGAACGAAAATCAAGTCGAACCCTCAACTATATGTTTGAAATACGCGGTTAAAATTGATTTGTTCATAAGTCATAATTTTTAAAGAACACACTGTAATTTCTAGACATATAACAACAAAATATTAGTTATAAATTGTTTTAAAACAACTTTCCTTTCCTTTTTCTTCTCTTTTATCTATCCAAGACTTAGTGCT
>Ga0325402_1003565_pt1 | contig 14107 bp, 8 predicted proteins | sample PopdelMetagenome_22_FD_207212 | JGI IMG/M metagenome (GOLD analysis project Ga0325402, IMG submission 207212) | Populus deltoides microbial communities from Bellville, Georgia, United States - Xylem-PdKOR-R3 | ecosystem: Host-associated > Plants > Phyllosphere > Stem > Wood/Secondary xylem... | reverse complement strand
AGTTTGCTTTCATTAATCTTTTGTTTATGCCTTTCATTTTCTTTACTATACTTGTATAATCATGTTCTCCTCTTGTTTATTTACGTTTCTCTTCTTCATTAGGTTTAGCTAACTTTATTATGTCAAGATGAAAAGGTTTCACTAATGGTGTTAGGATAAATATAATATAAACTTAATATGGACTTCAATGATTATATCCTTAACAACTTGCTATTAACATGTCTTATCATTTTTATCTTATTAATTCATAATACATTACTTGTTAAATAATTAATCGAGATTTGTGTTGTATAACACTTGGTACAATAAATGCTTGGCACTTTTATAGCCAACCGTGTGGTATAACCTATACATGTGCTATGAAAGGAACTTGATTTGTTGTTAACATAAGTTAGCATCATGAATTCCTGACAATATTTAAAAGTTTAGTGTTACTTTAATAAGATAATTAATATGATCATGTTAATAATTTATAATGAGCTATTAATGACAAATCATCCGATTGAAACCTCTTTTGTGTGTGATTTCCAGTTGAGTAATAAAAAGAGTTTATACTATACTTATTTGAAATACCATTAGTGGATCCTCTAACCTTGACAATTATTTTATCTTTGTTTAAATCCTTACATCATTATCACATCTTAAAGCTCTCTTCAAATCTTTTAATTTATTTATAATTCTATATAGTTCACTTCCCTGTAGTTCGACCCTGGTCTTGCTGGGTTATTTATTACTTTGACACCCCTGCATTTGGGATAAGACATCAACTCTTTGATCGTGTCAAGTTTTTGGCATCGTTGCCGGGGAGGTAAATTCTTGTATAAATTATAATATTTATTTTATTTTCACTTTTCATTTTATCTAACTTTTGTTTCTTTTATTTTGTTTTGTTTTGTTTCTTTTTTTTCTTTTTTTTCTTCTCTTCCTACACGTGTATGAGAGTTTGGTCACATACATTACGTGGTAGACTTTGTACGATATCCTCATCATTTTCAGAAAAATATGGTCGAAGAAGATAATCAGTCGTTTCATAATGAGAATAATCGTGTTAGAACACTTAGAGACTACATGAATCCAACAAGAACAAGTGCGCGATCATGCATAGTTTTTCCTTCTGATGCATCTCATTTTAATTTTAAGTCAGGCATTATTCAACTTTTACCTTCTTTTCACATCTTAGATCTAGAAAATCCATACTTGCATTTGAGAGAATTTGAGGAGGTTTGTGAAATGGTTTGAAAGGAGGATTGAGTATATACCATGTTTTGTATATGTTTTAAAGCTGAAAAATAAAATATTGTATAAATTATTTATATTTTGTTTTAATTTGATTTAAGGTTCGTATCAATCTCATGTTGTTTAGCAGGATTATATTATATTTTTTGATATATGAAAAGAATATGTAATGTTAAGAATTGTTACATGTCATTTTGAAGTCTAGTTAAATTAATGCTCATGTTCTGTAATGTTTAAATCCTAAAAATTTATTATTAGAATTTTAAATTAGGCATGAACTTATTTTATTTTAGCTTCTATGAATTTAAGTCGGTATGGTTAGATTATATAATTGTTGCTATATATATTCGTAAGAATTAATTATTATGTTTTATTTATAGAACTGAAATGATTATGATACAGATGGAAATTAAAGACAACAATTAAATAAAAAACACATAAAATTTTAATGGACGAAAGAAGTTACAAATATGAGCCCCAAATTTATAAGTTTATTTTCTCTAAAATAATGATAATGAATTACACTTCCTTATGAGGTGTACAAAGCTTTAGATCAAGATACTGTCTGCTAAGGAAGTTAGGGCATTCTTAAAGATAGTCCTTAGATCAAGATACTGTCAGCTAAGGATTAAGGAGTAGGATATACCAAAAATCACATATAAGACTCGTTATAGACATTAGGAGTTCCTATTAATGTCGTTTGGATTAACAAATACACCAGCAATGTTTATGAATTTGTGAATTAGGTCTTTTGACCCTATTTGGATAAGTTTTTGGTGTTATTTATTGATGAAATCTTGATCTATTCTAGCTTATATATGGAGCATGAACAATACCTGAGGCAAGTATTACAGATATTAAGAAAGTATAAATTGTATGCCAAACTATATAAGTGTGAGTTTTGGCTGAAAGAAGTGGTTTTTCTAGGACATGTCATATCAACTAGGGAATATCTAAGGACCCTAGAAAGGTTGAAACAATGTTGAAATGGGAAAAGCCTATAAATGTCATCGAGATCTATAGTTTTCTTGGGTTAGCAAGATACTATAAAAGGTTTATTGAGGGATTCTCAACTATAGTGATTCCAATGACATGATTAATTTGAAAAGAGATAAAGTAGTAATGGTTGAAAGAATGTGAAGAGAGTTTTCAAGGGTTAAAAAAAAAAGCTTATTACCGCTCCGGTGTTTGGCACTTTGGTCGCTGTAGAAGTCACCAAAATTAATTCTGACTTTTCTCTTTTTTAAGGAATTGATTTTTGTAGCATAATAGTGAAAGTCAAGTCGAAACCAAGGGAAATTATTCTAATTCTTCTTACATGAAGCGGAAATAAAGATTGGGGATTAATAAGGAAACTAAAGAAAATTATTTTTTTTTAAATGTAAAAGATAATTCATTGTTTATGTGATTGGTTCAAAGAGATTGTCCATTCAACAAGTTAGGTTGATCATCGAAGTAAAATAAGTATTCATTTAATTCAAGCAAATAATTAAATTCCTTTAAATAAAAAGATAAAAAAAGATTAAATTAATTAGAAAAGGCTCGTAATTAATTCCTTGAGGTCAATCAAAATAAAGATTGAAAATAAATTTTATATTCGGTGATGAAAGCTTTAAGAGAAAAAAAAACGATCAAGTATTCCAAGCTATCGTTAAAAAACATAACGATTTTAACTTGTCTTATTCTTTTAACCTGAAAGTTAAATCAACCTAATTCATTTATTTTTCTTTCTTCTTGATCCAAATAAATAATTACAGATTGAAAAATTCACAAAAAGAAAAGCATACTTACTGCAGAAACCATTCAAAAAGCTTGAACGAAAACAATAGATTATGTACCAAATTAGGCAAAATAAATACTTGAATGTCCATAAATAAAGTTGAAAATATCTCTTCTCACAACCTAAAACAATAATGGAACAAAACTATTATGTACCGAAAGCCAAATTTTTGTTCATGGCTGTTGGAAAATTAACAAAAAGAAAAAAACAGTGCCGAAAAGAAGAAGATAAGTTGTTTCTACCATGATTTGCTTCCTTTATTCCCTCCTTCAGTTGTTGTCTTTCGTTAGGATTCTTATTATTATTAGGAGTCCTTAATGTTACTTAATTCTTTCCTCTTTATTTGGTCATTAAGGTTGGTTAAATCCCTCAGAATTTATGTTGTTGTCACAACTCTGCTGCAACTTAGACTTTATTTCTGACTTTTATTTAGGTGATGTTCAACCTAAAACCAAATTTTAGTTCATAGTTGCTAGAAAATTGACAAAAATAGAGATAAACAAAACGGTACAGAAAAGAAGAAGAGGAGATGTAAAATTTGCTGGAAAAATATGTGAGGAACCCACAAATTCTTTCTAGAATTTTTTGGATTTTTTCTTTAGTTTTGTTTGGCTAAACATTAAAATAAAAACAAATTAAAAACTAAGAGAAAGACACTAAGGTGTGTTTGGTAAACACACTTTTAGCCTTAGGGCTGGGCTGGTTGGCCCCGAGGCCCAAGCTCAACCTAGTTAGTTGGATCGACTAAAGACCCAACAATTTTCTTTTCTTTTTTTTTTAATATATAAAGACCCAACATGAATTAATTATGTCTTGCATGCAACAACAACAACAACAACAACAACAACAACAACAACAACAATAATAATAATAAAAGCAAGAAGGAAGGAGCAAGGGACTTACCTGGACAAGGAGTGACACTGTTAGTGGTAGGGGTGTTCATTTTCGGTTCGGTTTGGTTTTTATCAAAAAAAGTAACCGAACTAAATTTTTTTAAAAAAAATCAAAACTGGTTCAAACCGACCGGTTTTGATTCAGTTCGGTTATGTTTTTTAGAACAAAAACCGGTTCAAACTGGTTTTGGCTCGGTTCGGCTTGTTTTTTTCTGGTTTGGCTCGATTTTTTTGATTTGGCTCGGTTGTTTGCCAGTTTTTTCGGTTCAGGTTTGGTTTGATTCGGATTTTTCGGTTCCGGGCTTAAAAAACCAAAACCGAACCGGTTGATTTTTTCAAAATTTTAATCGGTTTTTTTCACAGTTTGATTTTTTCAGTTATTTTTTTTTTCCGATTTTCTCGGTTTAATCAGTTTTTTCGGTTTTTGTGAACACCCCTAGTTAGTGGCGTTCTTGGTGGCTCGAGGTGAAGGTTGGCGTGGCTGAGAGGAAGACCACTGTTGCTCGTGTTCTACACTGCCACTGGAGGTGCTGCCCACGATGTTGTCGTTATTGGAAAGGAAGAAAGGTGTTGGACAAGATACTACTGGAACTGGTGGTCTAGCCTTCTTGCTGGCAACGTAGGTTGTTTGGCCAAGGGAGGAGATGTTGGCGTAGTGTTCTTTACTAGAGCAGGAGCTAAAGTTGTATGGGTGCTGGGCTATTGTTGGTCACGGTGCAGAGGTTAAAGCTGTTAGAGTTCATGGTGGCAAGGGGTTTATGTTATGATGGAAAGAGGAGATGGCTGGAGTGGAGGAGCTGGTCATAGGGGCAAGGGGGCTGTGTTGTGATGGAAAGAGGAGATGATTGGCATGAAGGAGTTGGTCATGAGTGAGGAGGAGGTTGAAGAGGAAACAAGACTGGTTGGGTAGCTAAAAAAATAGTGTAAATGTTGATTTTTTGCCACATTTTCACCCCCTCCCTTCTCCTCTCTCCTTGTATGGACTCCACCCTTATCCATAAAAGATGAAAGAGAGTTATTTGGTCTTTATTGGAGGTAAATATTAGTCCTTGATTCAAATGTAAAGGATCTTAACCATCAGCTAAAAGTCAATTTTAGCTAATCGGGTAATCGGGTCAGCCTTTATGAGTTACTTTTTTATCAGTTTTTTTTTTGGTAATCAAGTTGAGGTTGTAGTGTGGTTTGAGCTTTACCATATAGTATCCTTTTCATTTTATTTAAGGTATAGGTGACACATTAAATGGCTCTGAAAAGGTGTTTTATAGGTAGTTTTTAAGGTTCAAAGGAAGAAGACAATGTATTCTAAAATCATGGTATTTTTCTTTTAGGTCCCTAAACCCTTGGCTCTTTGTAATGGAACCCCCAATCAACCATAATCATTTGGATTCCTTGCAATTTCACCCTTGATCTTCTTTGATTGGATCCTTCAATTTCTGCGATTTTTACAAAGTGGTTCTTGGTCTTTGATATTTTTAATTTAATCCTTAATTGATCTTCAAACTTTTAATTTTTTTTAATTTCACCCTTGATTTCACCTGGATTAAGTCCCTAAAGTTTGGCTCTTTTTTAAAAAAGGTTATCGATTGTGAATTTCTTCAATTTGACATTAAATTGACTTTCAAGCCTTGATTTTCTATAAATTTGTCCTTGATTTCACCCAATTGACTTGTAAAAAATAAATTTGGTCCTCTAAAATTCAAATCTTCTCAATTAAGCTCAAATTAAGCTTTAAAATTTAATTTTTCAACAATTAAATCCCTAATAAAATTAACTTGACCCATTAAAAGTTTAATTAAGTCCTTGCACTTAACTAAATCTATTAATTTGACCAGATTAATTCTTAAACTTAATTAAACCTTTAATTGGGCCCATGATTAAATCAAATTAGCCTATTAAAAGTCTAATCAAGTCCTCGGACTTAACATTTATACAAATTAATCAAAAAATCATTTAATTTGACTTTAAATCTACATTGTCTTTTGATCTTTGGTATAGTAAGGTACAATTGGGCTTTCAATTCTTTTTAAAATCCCAATTTAGTTCCTTCATGTGTCTACAACCCTTCTTAGATTGCTCTTGTAAGTATTTTTTTGTTGCTTTTCATTTTTTTATTTTTTGTTTGATTTTTCTAAGTTTTTTGAAAGATGAAGACAATTTTGAGGAACCTAAAATTAGGTTATGACAATCATTTTGAAGTCTCATTTTAATATTGTAGTTAGATTAATCCTTAGGTTCTGTAATATTTAAATCCTAAAAACTTATTATTTGAAGTTTAAATAAGGCATGGACTTATTTTTTTTAGCTTATATGAATTTCATTTAGTATGGTTAGATTATATTATTGTTGTTATGTATATTCATCTGAATTGATAACTATGTTTTATTTTTGGAACTATAATGACTGTTTATGAAATGTTGAGAATGGAATGGTTTTGGATGGTAGAACTTTGCGATCATGATGGTGATTGTTATCACCTATTTTTGGGTTATTCCTCAAATTCATCTTCTTTCTTTCTAAAATAAAAAATTAAATAAAACTGGGATTTTGAAAAAAGAACGGTGAGAGGATTTCATATGTAGAAAAAAATTAAGTTGCAATTTAGGATGGAATTAGGAGCCTAATTATATCCTATTTTACCAAAAACTGGAGAGGCGATGCAAATTCAAGGTCAAGTTACATGATTACTGAACGAATTTACATAAAAATTAAGCCTAGGGATATAATTAGATTTTTTATTAGCCAATTTGATTTAATCATAAGCTGAATTAAAAGTTTAATTATATTTAAGAATTAATTTGGGTCCAATTAAAAGATTTAATTTGGTGCAGGGACTTTATTATACTTTAAATTGATCAAATTAATTTGTCTAGGGGCTTAATTGGTGAACATTAAGTGTGAGAGCCCAATTTAGGCTTTTTGAGAAGATTGGAATTTTAGGAGATCAAATTTAATTTTTACCAAATCAATTGATTGAAATCAGGGGTAAAATTGCAAGAAAATCAAAGTTTTTTAGTCAATTAAGGGCTAAATTGAAAAATTTTGCAGCTAATGACCATTTCACAAAAGACACCAAACTATGAGAACCCAATTGATTGAAATCAGGGGGTGAAATAGAAGAGAATTGAAAGTTTAATGGTCAATTAAGGGTTAAATTGCTTAAATCCAAGACCAAAGACCAAAATAAAAAAAGCGTTGAAATTCAGGGATGACATTAAAGTTCGACAGGGATAAAATTACATAAAATTAGAAGTTTAGAGTCAATTAAGGGTGCAATTGAAAGAAATTAAAAGATGGAGGACCAAATTGAAATTTGACCAAAAACCCTAAATTAAAACCCTAAATCCGACCAAACGACGCGTTGTTTGGTGACTGTTCATCTTCTTCTTTGGAAAAGCTTCTCGAGTGGCCTCATTCCCAAAGAATTTAATGCTTCATCCTCTACCAAATTTAACACGTAAACGATGGCCTGACATCTGACTACACCCCAATGAAGTTCTTTCTTGCCGATTGATGCCACTGCGGTGGTGGCACTGCTCTAAAGTGGCCAACCCGACCACCCTTCTCTGCAGCAAATCTGACAACCCATGATAGCCACTTTGAATTAATAGTTGGAATCCTTCCGAGTCGAATCAAGGGCCAAAATTTTCATCTTCTACCCCTTATAAATAGGGATGGATTCCATAGTCTGAAGGAGGAGAAATTAGTGTGTAAAGTTGGCAAAAAAATCATCTTTTTCCCTAGTTTTTCTCCCTTCCCTCTTGGGCACCACTTTGGCTAGCTCCTCCGCCATGCCTCAACCGTCATTGTCATCACCAACCACTCGCTTGTCTTCCCTGCAACACTAAGAACACCTCCGGCAGCTGCTCTCCTCCGGCCAGGCAAGCCTCCCTTTTCTTTTTCTCCCGAAAAGCAGCCACCCCGGCTACTGCATGTAGTAGCAAAAAATTCTTAGCTTTTTATTTGGGCTGGACCCATTTCAGTCCACCCTAAATGGTTGGGTTGGATCCAGCCCAACCTAAAAAAAAAAAAAAGCCAGGTTTGTTGGCATGCTGTTAACCCAACCTGACTTAATTGGGTTTGGCCCAGTTGGCTTGGTTGGGCCTTGCCCAATATAATAATAATAATAATAATAATAATAATAATAATAATAATAATAATTTTAAAAATAAAAAAAAATCAAAAGTCCTTTCAAAACATTATGATTTTCTCGCATGTTTTTTTTTTTACCAATCTTGGATAATATCAAGCTATATATTTACACTGTAAGATATAGATCTGGTATTAATATACTTGGTTTTCTCTGAAATTTTCCTAAAAAAAAAAAGAGCCAGGTTTGTTGGCATGCTGGTGACCCAACCTGACTTAACTGGGTTTGGCCTAGTTGGCTAGGTTGAGCCTTACCTAATATAATAATAATAATAGTAATAATAATTTAAAAAATAAAAAAAATTCAAAAGTCCTTTCAAAACATTATGATTTTCTCGCATGTTTTTTTTTACCAATCTTGGATAATATCAAGCTATATATTTACACTGTAAGATATAGATCTGGTATTAAAATACTCAGTTTTCTCTGAAACTTTTCTAAATTTGTTTTTTGAAAATTCATTCAAAATTTTTAAATTAATTTCCTTTTTAAAAAAAATAAAAAAAATGAAAAAAAATTTATATACATGCAGCCAAATCCTAAAAAGTTTCCCATCATGTTTTCATGAAAAAAAAATTGCATCTTTTTCATGTTTTAAAAATGCAAAAAAAAATGATATTGTAACTAGTTTATGATTATCCGTTAGGATTTGGTCAAAATATCAAAAATCATTCACCAATTATTTTGTTCACTTTATATTTAAAGTGTTAGGGTTTAGCTGTGGACTTTAATATTTGAGGGTGTAAAACTACAAAGTAGAGTACACATTCAGGTATTAAAGATACAAAATGCAAAATAAATACGATGCTAAAATTTAGACTTTAGAATGTTAGGAATTAACTCAATAAGATAGAGACTCTCACCAAGAGAGATCTTACAGAAAGACCAATGAATAGAAACACGACCTAGAAAAACAATCAAACAATAATGCAGCTTACCTTAAGTAGAAAGCATTGGGGGGGATGCGTTTTTTTCTTGCACAACCAGTCTCTTACCCAAACTCTCGCAGGCCATAGATTTTCTATTAACTATAATAATAGGTGGCGACTCCTAAACCTTATAATCATAGTTTTATGATTAAATCCAAAACCATTTTCCTTTCCCAACACCACCTCTTAGAAAGCATGAAAAGCAAGCCATTTCGATGTCGCCTTGCGACAGTGATAGTGAAGAAAGTTAAAGTATTGTTAATGACTTGGTATCGATAATATAGGAGAAACTCTGGCCAAGTTTTGATAGAAATAATTTTTTTTACCTCTTTTAAAACAAATATGATAAAATGATAAAGTGTGATCAATAATAAAAGTTGAGGGTGTTATAGTCAATGAGTTCATCAATGTCTTTTCCAATGACTTACCTGGATTTTCTCCATTAAAGGACATTGAAATTTGTATTGATTTGGCTCTAGGTACCGAACCAATATCATTGATACTGTAGAGAATGGTGTCAAAAGAGTTGAGAAAACTAAAAGATCAACTACATGATTTGTTGAATAAAAAGTTTATCTAACCAAGTGTGTCTTCTTGGGAAGCCCCAATATTGTTTGTTAGATACCCGCTCCCTTGCATAGGTGATTTGTTTAACCAATTATATGGAGCTCAATTCTTTTCTAAGATCAATCTCCGATCCAAGTATCATTAGTTGAGGATAAGGAAAGAGAATATTCCAAAAATAACTTTTAGAACTCGGTATGATCATTATGAGTTCTTAGTGATGTCTTTTGGATTAACGAATCCGTCAGCAACTTTTATGAACTTGATGAATATAGTGTTCAGGCAATTTATAGATTGATTTGTGATAGTCTTTATCGATGATATTTTGGTGTATTTGAGGTCTAGAGAAAAGCATGACCAATACTGAAGGATGATGCTTCAAACTCTAAGTGATCATTAGTTGTGTGGCAAGTTCACAAAGAGCGGGTTCTAGCTAGAAAGTGTGGCATTTCTTGGGCATGCAGTGTTAAGGAAGGGAATAGAAGTTGATCCTCAAGAGATTGAAGCAATCAAACAATGGCTTATACCTACTTTACTGATAGAGACTATAAGTTTCTTCGAGGTTTATAAAGAACTTTTCTTGTATTTATTCACCACTAATTGAGTTAACACAGAAGAATGTTAAGTTTCACTATTTTAAAGCTTATGATAAAAGGTTATTAGAGTTAAAGTAGAGATTGACTATAATGCCTATTCTTGTAGTACAATCTGGTTTTGGTGGTTACACAGTGTGTTGTGATGCCTCGAGAGTGGGGTTAGGATTTGTTCCAATGCAACATGGCAGGGTTATTATCTAATTTTCACTACAGCTGAATAAGTATGAATAGAACTACCCTGCGCATGATTTAGAGATGACAATTGTAAGTTTTGAATTGAAGATTTGGAGGCACTACTTATATAGTAAAATTTATGAGATCATCATAGATCACAAGAGTTTGAAGTATATATTTTGGTAAAATGATCTAAATCTGAGGTAGAGAAGATGGATGGAGCTGCTGAATGACTATGATTATACCATACAGGCCACCCAAACAGGGTAAATATAGTTACCGATGCTTTGAGCAGAAAATTATCTCGGAGCTTAATTTATATTTTAGAGGTATAAAGACCTCTGATCAAAGAGTTGTATGTGTTAGTGGATGAAGGAGTTATATTTAACATCAATGAAGTTGGAGCAATGATTGCTCACTCTCAGGTTAAGTTAAGCTTGATTGACAAAATAAAAGTAGCTTAAAAGAGAGATGATTCGCTACTCAGGATCATAGATGATGTAATGCAGGGAAAAGTTGCACGTTTTATTATTGGTGATTATGATGTGCTGAGATATAGAAGTAGATTTTATATGCTTGATGTGGATAATTTGAGGAGAGAATTAATGATAGAGGCACATTATATAGTTCATATAGTACATTCGGGTTCCACCAAGATATACAAGGATCTTAAGATGTGCTATTAGTATAATAGGATGAAGTATAATATAGTAAATTTTGTTTCTACATGTTTGACCTATCAAAGTGTAAAGGGTGAATACCAGAAACCTCCTATATTGTTGCAACCATTATTGATTCCAAAATAAAAATGGGAAAGGATCACAATGGACTTTATGATAGGATTTTCTAGGAGTTGGGAGGGTTATGATTTGATATGGGTGATTGTCGACAAGTTGACAAAATCAACCTATTTTCTACCAATTAAGATTACTTATGGATATGTAAAGTTAGCAGAATTGTTTATTAGCGAGATTGTAAAACTTCATGGAGTGTCGATCTCAATTGTTTCAGTTAGAAATCTACAGTTCATATCGCGATTTTAGGTGAAATTCCAAGAAGCTATGGGTACTGAGGTGAAATTGAGTACGACTTTTTATCCTCAAATGGAAGGTTAGTCAGAAAGGACTATTCAAACCTTAGAGGATATGCTTAGAGCTTGTGTTATGAATTTTGGAGCTGTTTGGAGTAGGTATGAATTTTGGAGCTGTTTGGAGTAGGTTCCTATCATTGATGGAATTTGCTTGCAACAACATTTATCAGGCTAGCATTAAGATGGTACCTTATGAGGCTTTATATGGTTGAAAGTGTCGCTTAATGGTTTGTTGATTTGAGGTTGATGAGAAAAGGCTAATGAGATCAGAATTGATTCAAATTACCTCAGAGAAGATAAGGGTGATCAGAGAGAAGCTTTAGACTACTTAGAGTATAAAAAATAGTTACGCGGAAAGGAGAAGGAATGGCTTAGAGTTTTTAATAAATAATTGTGTGTTTTTTAAGGTATTACCGACCAAGTAAGTATTTAGGTTTGGAAAGAAAGACAAGTTAAGTCCTTGATTCATTGGACCATATAAGATTTTGGAGAAAGTTAGAGTTGTTGCTTATAGGTTAGCACCACCACAAAAAAAATGTAAGTTATTCATTTAGTATTCCATGTTTCGATGCTAATAAAGTATATGTTAGATCCATCTTATGTATTAGAAGTTCAGCCAGTTGAACTAGTAGATGATGTGACTTATAAGGTGAAACTGGAAGCTATAGTGGAAATAAGTAAGGAAACTTCGATCAAAGAAAATATCTTCAGTAAAAGTGAAGTGGAAAGGTCATTTACGTGAGGAAGAGACATGAGAGCTTAAGGATAAAATATGTGAGGAGTATCCTTATCTTTTCGATAAATTTGGTAAGTGTTCAACTAATTATGTCAAGTTTCGGGGATGAAACCTTTGTAAGGTAGGGAGAATGAAATATTTTGAAGGAAAAATAGAGATTTTAGTAGGAAAAGGCAATAATGCCTTTGGAGGAGTTGATATTAGGCAAAAATAAATGAGAGATATTTTGGTAATTGCATGAGATTCATAAATATAAATAGGAAGAGAAAAAAAAGAGAGAAATCAGAATTTAGAGAGAGAATCGAAAGAGAGGAAGGGATAAAGGAAATTAGAAGAAATAAGTTATTAAGGTATGCATTATGCTTTGATATGTATAATTGTTGTTATTAGTTAAGATTTTGAATTTGATAAGATTTAGGGTTTTGAAGTTTATGTTTTTGAGGTGTTAGTTGAAATTTGAACATTTAGCATTTTAGAAAAGACTAGTGGATCGAGATTACAAAATCCTGATCAATCGGTCAACTGGTTGGCTTGTTTGGCTTCGATCAACTAATAGGTCAATTTAAGTCAATTAATCAGTAAGTTTTGATCGACTGGTTAACCTAGATATGAAGGATGAATATTTTTTTTTAAAATTCGGTCAGTTTAGGAAATGTTCGAGATTGAACGAATGAATCCATTTCGCTTTTATAATTATATTTTAGTCTATAATCTTAAAGTTTTAATCTTTGATGTTATCTATTTCGAGTTGTTTTGAATATGTCTTCTTTTGTATTCAGATACTCCCGATATTTTACTTGTTGAGCGTCAATAAGATTTCCTTCGATATCTGCTTTTGTGTTCTTACTACCTTTGAGTTAGGTGTGTGGATAATATTCCATATAAAAAAAATAATATAAATATTTATTGTTAATGTGGAATAGATCATGCTTCATGGTAATATATATTGTTTAGTATCTCTTGTTTATAATAAAAAATGATTACTTATTGAAATTGAATCCTTGGTGTGAGATACTATATATATTTGAATTGATTACTCCTCATTTGATTGATTATATGAATTCAGCCTTTAAGAAAATGGTTATGTTTGTTTGATTATAACCCTATAGTATGACAATCAGAATACTCATGTTAATAGGGAAGTGTTAGTCTTTGTACACATCATAATTCTGAACTCTAGTTAGTCGGAGGAGTCACCAACCTATGATGACTGATTATCCCACAGTCTGGAGCATCATATTCACTGCAATGTGATTTTATGACAAGCCTTACCTTATGATATTTCTTGTAATAATATGTTAAAGAAATTCTATTGTAAAAGTATAAAGTCAAACTTGTATATATTTCTCATTGATGTATTATCTTGTAGGTGTATATTAAATGTTATTTATTTATTGAGTTGTTGAACTACCCCTCTCATTATTTATCTTTTTCAAGAATCGGGTTATGACATATCATTTGTCTTTTATAATTAGAGATGTTATTTTAAATAGTTAAAATGATAAAATAACTTTTTAAATAGTATAAATATGATTTTTTTTTTTTGCTCATGTACACTCCAATAATAAAAAGTCATTTATGAAAGTTAATTATATTTTAATATATTTTATATTAATAAAATTATTTATTAATTATAGCCGGCTAATACAACTTCAATTAAAAACCTTTGCATAAAAATATATCAAAGAAGCTTTTAGCAGTTTTTACTAATAGACAAGAATGACTCTTCATTATAAAAATATATATATATTGACTTTTCAGTATAGCACATAAAAATAAAAATAAAAGACAGAAACCTTTTATCCTTTTCCTTTGGCTTTCCTTCAAAAAGCACTACCAATAAAAATCGCTATCCTGGTTAATAAAAATCTTGACACAATAGAAGGGAAGGGATATGGTGCACATCACTTTGTTTTCTCTGCTAAATTCTAAACCCGAGAAAAAAAGAGTACTGTTACAGATA
>Ga0325402_1003564_pt1 | contig 14107 bp, 11 predicted proteins | sample PopdelMetagenome_22_FD_207212 | JGI IMG/M metagenome (GOLD analysis project Ga0325402, IMG submission 207212) | Populus deltoides microbial communities from Bellville, Georgia, United States - Xylem-PdKOR-R3 | ecosystem: Host-associated > Plants > Phyllosphere > Stem > Wood/Secondary xylem... | reverse complement strand
TTTAAAAATATATAAAAATTATTTTTGTTTGTTGAATAGGACTCAATCCTTATAAAATTGCATTTTATTTATGAAAACAAGAAAATATTTTTTTGCATTGTTTAAGAAAGTACTTGTGTTGATTTTCCTTTGCGTTTCTTGGAATTTATAAGTTCGAAAAATCCTTAAGGATGATTTGATATATATTTCATTAACTTTAAAAATTTTAATTTTTAATTTTGAAAATATGTCTGGCCATATTTTCTCAACGATTTATTCAGGGTTTGGAAACGATAATGGCACAGAGTGTTTGAAAGCCAAGAATTTCTTTTGGAGTGTAGCTAGCAGCCTCTAAAGCATTAGCTAAAATTAAAGAAAAAATGGGGCAAATATTGGTTCTGAAACTGCCAGATCTTTCTAAGGTCTTTGAAGTAGTTTGTGCATGACACTTCATATGTGGGAATTGGGGTGTCTTAGAGTCAAGATGGTCATCCCATTGCTTTCTACAATGAAAAGCTAAATGACCCTCGTCAAAGGTATTTGGTAAATGACATGAAATTTTATGCTTTAATTCAAACTCTCAAGCCTTGATGTCTTTAATTGATGAATGGGGAATTTGTTCTTTATACTAACCATCTTCCTTGAAGCATTTAAATTCCTATAGTAAGTTGAATGCTAGACATGCTCGGTGGATGGATTACATGCAACAGTTTGAGTTTGTTATTAAGAATAAGTCAGGAGGAGCGTTTGGGAATGTGGGTCAATCCGTGTTTTCAAAAAAATTTATTTTTTTGTTAAAAATTTATTTTTTATGTTTTAGAATATTTTAATGCGCTAATATCAAAAATAATTTTTAAAAAACAAAAAAATATATTATTTTAATACATTTCGGCGTGAAAAGCATTTTGGAAAACAACCGCAACTATATTCTCAAACAAGTTAGACGCCTTGAGCTGGAGACCCCACTTGCTACATATCTTCTCATATAATTTTATAGGATTTGATAGTATCAAAGTGCAGTATGCTGAAGACGTGGATTTTGGCATCAAATGGAATAATTTATCCACCAAGTCAAGCATATCTCGTTGTGAACATTTTTTGAAGGATGGTTATTTATTTTATGGTACTCGGCTATGCCTTCCTCGTAGATCTTTTCGTGAGTTTGTAATCACAGAACTTCATGGTGAGGGGTTAGCAGGGCATTTCGGCTATGACAAAACGTGTCATTGTTGCTTATCGATTCTATTGGTATCGAATGCGTAAAGATGTGCACAAAGTGGTGGACCGTTGTGCGATCTGTTAGATAAACAAAGTGTTAGAGAATAATATAAATTTATATCCTAGGATTTTATCTAAATGCTTAAGCTTTTGAGTTGAGATGGTTCTTTGACATGGTATCAGAGCCTTGATGACCAAGCGGTCACGAGTTCGAATCTCACCATCTCTATTTATTTGATAAAAATTAAGCACAAGTAATATGGGTATGTGCAAGTTTCAAGCCCAAAAGGCTTTCACTTGAGGGGATGTGTTAGAGAATAGTATAAATTATATTCTAAGACCTCATCTAACAGTTTAAGCTTTTAGACTGAGATGGTCCTTTGACACAAAGGAACTAAGCAACAAGTGGGACACTATACTCCTCTCCCAATTTGGGATAAGCCTTGGCAACATTTAAGTATGGATTTTACTCAAGGGTTGTCTAAGACTTTTTCGGCAACATGATTCAATTATGGTGGTTGTCGATTGTTTCTAAAAAATGTCTCATTTCATTCCTTGTTGTAGACATATGATGCTTCAAAGGTTGTTGCTCTATTTTTGCTGGTGGCGATCCGATTATAAGATGTTCCAACCTCTATTAAGTTTGACAGGGATGTAAAATTTGTGAGTTATTTCTGGAAATCATTATGGGTGAAGATGGAGACAAAGTTGTTATTTTCAAATGCCTCCCACCCCTAAAAAGACAGTCACACTTAAAGTGACCAACCGGAGTTTGGGAAATTTATTACGTTGAATTGTTGCGGATCATATCACACGTCGGGATCAAGCACTTCCCCAGACAGAATGTTCCTTCAACAATTTTGTCAGCAGATCAATAGGGTGCATTCCTTTTGAAGTGGTCTATGGATTTCCACCTCACACTCCCCTCGATCTCAATTCATTACCATTGCCTCCTAGGCCTAGTAAGGCCGACCTAGATTTTTCTAGCTATATAAGGGATGTATAAGGAAAATACCATGACTTCAGCTTATCAGTGATCTCCTTCTATGTTTAGCATCTCTGTTTTATTATGTTTCCTAAATAGCTGCAGCCGTGTATATTCCTTTACTAGCTTTCCTTACATAGTCACATGTTCTGTATTATATATAGACAATACTATTGTAATGAAGATTATTAAGTTATTCACCAAATCATTCATGAAATCCTTTTATGGTATCAGAGCCTTCTTCTCTCACGAGGTTAGAAACATTCTTTATCTTCATGGCAACCGATAGCAACCCTACTTCTCTCTCAGAGTCTGTTGCATCTTCATTCCCTCTCATTACTATCAACATCTCCAGTCAATTACCATACAAACTCACATCCTCAAATTATCCTTCCTGACGTGCAATTTTTTTCACCATTCTCATTGGATATGATCTAATGAAATATCTGGATGGCACTCTTCAATGCCCTCCCACACATGATGCACACTCTTCTGCCTCTGCTGTGGCACTCCATCCACACTAGAATAGACAAGACCAATTGTTGTTGAATGCTATTTTTGCTTCTGATTCTGAAGCAGTTATGTCCCTTATTTCTATGACCACAACAAGCCGTGATGCTTGGCAACATCTTGCCCGCTTGTTTGCTAGCAAATCTCGGGCTAGAATTATGTAGTTGAAAGAAGACATTACCCTTATGCAAAGGGGCTCTCGCACGGTGTCTGAGTTTCTTCATGCAGTCAAGGTAACTGCAGACGAACTCTCTTTGATTGCTGCACCCATTTCAGATGATGATTTGACATTATATGTGCTTAATGGACTTGGCTCTGAGTTTAGAGATATGGTGGCACCCATACGCACGAGGAAACTGCCTTATCCTTTGCAGAATTACATGACCTGTTAATTGGTCATGAACAATATCTTAAACGCATGGATGGCCACTCTTCTTCAACACTGGTTGTCACTGCAAACACCTCTCAACGGAGGTCCTCTAATCCATGTTTCAGAAACAATAAGAATCGTTTCAAACAGAATTTCTCAAACACAGGTCCTCCCAAGCGGCCCTTTATTGTGTGCCAAATATGTGACCGTCCTGGTCACACTGCCAAGAACTATATCAAACTGCAGTCTTCACCCACTCCCAATTACACTACTTTTTCGGCTCCATCAAAAGCCAAATGGCTTCTTGACTCCACTGCCTCTCACAATATCACGTCTGACTTGGCTAATCTCTCCATTCACTCTGAGTATGATGGCCAGGATGAGGTGGTTCTTGGTGATGGTACAGGTTCGCATGTTGCTCATATTGGTTCCACTACTGTCTCCTCTCCTAATCTGTGATAATGTTGGTGCTACTCAACTTAGCCTCAATCCTATTTTTCATTCCCGAATGAAGCACATCGCTATTGACCTTCACTTTGTCTGCAACTTTGTTTATCGTGGCCAACTGCGTGTTGCTCATGTTCACACAGATGACCTTGTGGATTTACTAACCAAGCCTCTCGCCAGGTCTCGTTTCACTCTATTACATGACAAAATCCACGTTGCTGATGGAACCTCCATTTTGAGGGGTCTTATAAGGAAAATACCATGAATTCAGCTCATCAGTGATCTCCTTCTATGTTTAGCATCTCTGTTTTATTATGTTTCCTAAATAGCTGCAGCCATGTATATTCCTTTACTAGCTTTCCTTACATAGTCACATGTTCTGTATTATATATAGACAATACTATTGTAATGAAGATTATTAAGTTATTCACCAAATCATTCATGAAATCCTTTTAGGATGTTCAAGAATAAGTCAAGCGGTGGTTTTCCCTTAGTACATAATCAGATGCGGCTTTTGCAAATATAAGGCGAAAAGACAGGCAATTCACGTTGGTGATATGGTTCTTATTCGCTGAAGGCCAAAACGATTTCCTCAAGGAAGTTTTACCAAGCTGCATGCACGTTTCGCAGGTTCTTTTCGAGTTACCAAGAAATTGGGCGCAGATGTGCAAGTAATTGACTTGCCCTCTGATTTTGGTATAAGTCCAGTTTTTAATATCAATGATATTACTGAGTTTAAGGGTGATACAGTTGAATTGCCCACAATTCTAACCACAGAAGAATTGCAGGCACCTACTCTTCATATTCCTAAAAACATCGATCCTCGAGATGAGATTGCATCCATCCTTGACCATCAATTTGTTACTACCTATCGTGTGGGATACTAGAAGTTTTGAGTACAATGGAAAATCATTCCAATTCAGAATCAGTTTGGTTACAAGCCACAAAACTCCAAATCTTACATCCAGATTTATTTGCTGAGTATTCTCGTCAAAGCTTGTCGGAGTCAAGTTCTGCAAGGGAGCCGCCAATTGATTCAAATCAGGAAGTTGTTCCTTAAATCATGGGGTTCTGCCAACAGAGAGAGGGACCTTAGGACTCATATTTGATTATGTCAAATCCAATTTCATGTTTGTTATTCCTTTCCTAGTTTGTTAGTTAGTTTCCTATTTGAATTTTGTTTCCTAGATTGTAGTTCTTAGTTGAATATTTAGAATGAAAATAAAAGAAGGCAATAGTCATCTTTGACAATTTTATGAGATTTAGAGGGTTTCAGTTGCACAGAGATTCTGTGTTTTTTTTTCCTTCTTGGTTTTCAACATGTGGTTGAAACAGGAGGCTTTGCACCAAAGGATTTTGATAAGTGTAAAATATACATATATTTTTATTCCATTTACACTTTGTGAATTAATTGCTAAAATATAAGAATTTTTGCATTTTATGTTTCGGACCTTGCTTATTGTGACAGGTTTTTCACCGAGATAATTTTAAAATGTAAAAGTGGGCTGAATCGAAGTTAAAGTACACATATTAAGCTTTTCAAAAAGGTATTATGAGAAAATATTTGAGTTTGTTTGGACCTCTAATCAAACCTGTAAAATTGAGCTAAAATCTTACTTGTAGTAGGATTCTCTACTTTCACACTACAAATTCAAATGGGCATATCTTGAGCCTCAGACATCGAAATCGTGCGATTCAAAAGTCCAAAATCATATACACATCTAGGAATACAACTTTTATGAATGATACCAGGTCAGATAAAATAAATCCGGACATAATCTGAAGGACGAGATTGATCTCCTGATCTAATGAGGAAACTAATGGTGACGAGCATCCCACTACGACTAGGAGTCTAACATAGAAACGGGGTGCCTTAGGATCTAAGAAATGTGTTAATCAATCATATAACATTTTATGAATGAAATAATACAGCTGGAATGGTGGGATATTGCAAGAAACCAAGTAAGAAACAAAGTCTAAGTTGTAGAAGAGTCTCAATTATATCATAGTTGTGACAATAGCAGAGTCAATTTTCAACACAATTTTTAAGGGATTTAACCAATCTTAAGGACCAGATAAAGAATGAAGGAATTAAGTAGCATAAGGACTTCTAATTATCCTAAGAATCCTAAAGAAATTCGATAGTCAAAAGAGAGAGAGAAATAGAGCAGAACATAGTTGAAACATTAGTTCTGCAACATTCTTTTCTTCTTTGTTTTTGTTAATTTTCCAGCAACTATGAACTAATTTCTAATTTCAGTTCAAGTGGAATACACACCATCTCCATTAGCAAGTTGCGAAAAGTAATGTTATCATTGTAATTTTTTTAAATTTAAGTATTTATTTTTTCTTATTCAGAATTATGCTATTGATTGTTATTCAAGCTTATTGAATTATTTTGAGATGACTTGTATGCTTTTTAGTTTCTTTCAATCTGTAATTGTTGATAAGGACTAGAGTAAGAAGCAAAAGAATTAATTTGTTTGTTGCAACTCTCATCTTAATTTATTAGAAAAGAATAAACTAAGTTAAATTGTCAAGTTTTTGAATGTTTGCTTAGAATAATTTCACATACTTTACTCCTAAGACTACTGCCGAGTGAATGAGAATTGCTTTCAATATTAAATTCGCTTGATGATAAGAAATTGATTAGAGAGATTTATCTAATTAATTTATTTGTAATCTCATCGATTTCCCTAAGCTTTAAGAGATGTTAAATTTATTTGAATGGATGTGTGGACAATTAAACTGAGTTAACAACATATCAATTTATTATTTTTATTTTCAAAAATTTTTTCTTTAATTTTTTATTCAAATCCCAAGTTCTTTTTTATTTCAGTATATTGTAGGAAAATTACATGAAATTTTCCTTGGGTTCGACCTAGTTTTCACAATTATAGTACAAATTTATTTTGTTTGTGATAGTTAAGTCAAAATAATATTTTGGAGGTTCTGACGACCGACCAACCTTCTGCCACTAGAAATTGGTTGAGTCCAACCATTGCATATTCAAGTCTAGCCTTAACATGTTCCTATTAGTTTATTATGCCTTATAGTTAATCAGTTGGTTACACGTGATATTATTATATTCATATAAATAAATATTCATTATTAATAAAGGCTTAATTTATCTTTAATATTCATATAATATTAGACTAATGAATCTAATATTTGATTTATGAATATAGAGTAAAAATAAAGTTAATGGGACAAAATGTTTTGCGAACGAAATTCTAAAGTTGTTATAATTATAGGATTCTTATTGTATCAAAGCATTGTTACTAAAATGTTCCTAGTCGTTGCTCTCTTAAATACTGGACATTTATTATAGCCGTAGAGACTGATACTATTATGTTCTCTTCTTTATGAAAGGAAGCAGTTGTTCTCATAAACTGAGGCATAAGGAATACCTAAAACTAATATGTAGATGCTTGTTATTATACATGTATACTAAAGTGACTCGCATGAGAATTTCATATAAAGAGATCACCTATGTTTATGGAAAGGTTCACATGACGGTTGTATAAGTGATCATTAGACTTGAGATCACTTAGTTATCTTATATAAATAATGTTATACTTTGATTTTGTTACATGTTATCTTAATCAAAGTAACAAAGAGACAAGCATTGGATATATCATGAATTATATATAAATACTTGAGTGATTAAAAGAGGATCCATCACCCTAGATAAATTAGGAAAAATATTTCATCTATTCTCAAATAGTATTGACTAAGAAATCCTTGGTCAAGATGCAAAGAAATTTGAAAAAAAAAATTAAATTTTATTCAAACAATTAATACCTATTATATTTTTATTGGTTAGAGCACAGCATATGAAAGATACAAGTGCTCTCATCCTCAAAGCAGAAAAATTCTAGATTCACGCCAAGTTGTTCTCGATGAAACAATTTTTTCATACAAACCATCAACTACTATTCAGCCTTCATCACATACATTGCATATCTTTGACACTTGTATTCCTCACACTAATTCTCATAATATTGCAGGAAATACTAAGATAATGGATTCATCTCGATGCTTCAATCCCCTGCCAGGAGTCTCCACTCCGACACAAAACACTCCTGACACAATACTTCCCCAGACGGTTCACAGTAGACCACAACCTGAGGGTTCTCCTGCACCACCATAGGCCGAGGGAGAAGTCAGCTGAAGAAATATATTTACAAGAACAATTAAACTCTCCAACAGATCTTGCAACAGACTCAACAGGACACTTAGAGGCAACAACAAAATACTCTCCAACAGATCCTGCAAACTCAACAGGACACTTAGAGGAAGTAGCAGAATACCCTTCAATAGATCCTGCAACAGACTCAACAGGACACTTAGAGGCAATAGCAAATCCTTCACCAGCAGGAATACACTCTGCTCCAGCAATGATAGACTCCACAGCAAACCCTGCAACAACAGGGATACACACTGCTGCAGCATCTGAAACCTCTTACACATAACCTAAATCAGCTACAACTCACCAGCCTTCTCACCCAATGATCACTTGGTCCCAACCAACCACTCATTCAAAAGCTCCACAAACAGAACCTGCATCAAAAATTTCCCAACCCTCTCAAGGACAAGATTCTCACTCTATGGTTACACGATTCAAACTTGGTGTTGTTAAACCAAATCCAAAATATGCCTTGACATCCACATCCTCTCACAGTGTACCCAGGGAGCCATGAAATGTTCAGTCAGCTCTGGCTTATCCTGGTTGGAAATCTGCAATGGAAGAAGAATTTACTGCCCTACAATTACATCAGACATGAACTCTTGTTCCTCACACTCCAGACCTACATATAATTGGCTCTAAGTAGGTGTTCAAGACAAAACTGAAACCTAATGGATCTTTAGACGAACTAAAGGCTTGTGTTGTTGCAAAAGGGTATCGTCAAATTGATGGGATTGAGTACACTGAAACCTTTTCTCTAGATGTCAAACCAGACACTATAAAAATGATTATTAGGGCAGCACTAGTTCAAGGATGGCCTATTCAACAACTTAATGTAAAGAATGCATTTTTGCATGGTAACATCACCGAAGACATGTATATGGAACAGCCACCAGGAATGGAGGATATATCTGCAAATTACAGAAGGCTCTCTATGGACTTAAATAAGCTCTGCGTGCCTGGTTTGATTGTTTCAGCACATTTCTCCTTGAATATGGATTTATCAGTAGATGGAGTGATAAGGTGAGTCAAAATATGGGAGAAACAAGGTTGAACACTCACACTCTATTGTTAGCAACATTGTCTAAATTAGTGGAGAAATGTTAGGGGAGAAAGAGGTTCACAAGGCCACAAACTCTAGCCAACATGGTAGTCTAAACTGATAAGGAAACAACAGCTACAAGAGTGATTGACTTGCAATCAAAATCTGCCTTCAGAGAGTATACAAGGACGGAGTTCTAGTCTTGATGCACAATATGCAGATCATTCACAAAGATAAGGATAAGACTTACCTTGCGTAAACAAATGAGAGGTGTTAATGTATGTTACATACATACATACATATAAGTAAACCTCTACTATAATTTGACTTAGTGTTCATGTTAATAATAATATAAAAAAAAAAACCAACATTATTGTTGTTGTTTCTTCCTTTTTTTTCCAAAACAATCTCTACAAATTCAGTTTCTCTTCTGTAACTACCATATGATTAACACAAATCTTCAAATGGGACTTGCTATTTTGCCACTTGTTTCCCATGCCCCTTGGTGTTGCAACTTCTCTTAAGGAACCAACTAGTTTAAATACTCGTCGTAACTTCCAATGTAACTTACAACGAACTTCTTTGGCTTCCACAATTTCCTTAATAATGTTACTTGGCAAATATAGGACACAAACAATGCCGACTACTATCCTCCTACTATGTTTTGAATGTTAGTAAATATAGGACACAAACAATGCCGACTACTATCCTCCTACTATGTTTTGAATGTTAGTAAATAATTCAATAGGATAGCATACTTCCTTCACTATATTTTCCAATTTTTTTACTTACACAATAATATGGTGAAAAGTTTTAATTGGGAAAAGGAGCTGCTAGGTGTAAAATGCATGACTTGTCACACAACAAATAATCACTACCTGAAAATTATCAAATAGCAATCGAATTAGCAACAAAAACTTTTTTGTCAATCATTTCCAATGACAATACCAATAGAAAAATTGTCTTCAAAATCTAATGAAATTACATACAGAACTTCTTTTGTCGGTAATTAACGATGAAATTGATGACAAAATAAAAATAATTAATAAATCAATAATATTTATCAGTGATTTTGTCAGTAAAATGACATGTGATTATTTGCTGACATAATTATTGAGGGAATTACTCCGTCACAAGTTTCCATTGACAATTCTAGTAGTAAATTTAGAAGTGGTATAACTAATAAGAGCCTCATCCCTCTTTTCTTCTTCTTCTTTCTCTTTTTCTTTCACTACAAAAACAACAACACCTCCCCTTCATTTTACCACAAATCTAAGCCCCATCCTCACATGCATCTAGAAGTGTTATAACGGGTATTTCATCAATAGATATATCTTTTATACTGAAAAGTATATAGATGGTAGAAATATCTATAATAATAGGGTTTGTGTTAAGGATCAACTTTCAACAAGTTTGAATTTGACTATTATGGCAAGTTAGAAGAGTTGATTGAATTGCAATATCATTGGGTACAAAATACAGTCTTTTTATCCAAATGTTATTGATATGATACTAATAGAGAAATTAGAGTAGATCCTCATCATGGTTTGGTCAAAATTAATAAAAGAGATAAACTTAACAACATTAATGATATTTTTGTATTTGGCAAACAATGTCAAAAGGTATATTAGAAATACACTCATTCCTTTAGAAATGATAGTAACATAGTTGATTGGTTATATGTTATGAAAATCAAACCTATAAGTCATGTCCAAATTGTTAAAGATGATAAAGATGAAGTAACTGGAGGAGAAGAAATATTTTAACTTGATGAGTTAGGTGACCCCTATCGAGTGGCTTCATCTATCAAGTTAGAAGAAAATTTAATTTTTTTATGTCACTGAGAATACTTATGTTTATGTTGATTTTGACAAGTTAAATGATATATTAAGTACCAGTGAACATATATAAGTGGATGAAGATGAAAAGACCAAACAACTTCAATTTAACGAAAATGATGATGGACATGAAGATAATGAAAATGAACATAAGGAGGATTCAAATTAAAAAGGATTTTAATATATTTTAGATATAAAACATCATTGTGTAATTAAGATATTTGTTTTTGTTTTATAATGCATTATATTTTTTACATTTATCAAACGTTTATTGTTGTGGTTATGGTCTTAATGAATAAGTTGTTGAATAAGTTATGTTGTTGTTGTTTAGTTAGCTTAGATAAGGATTATAACCAATATATAAGAAAAGAAATTAACTTCAATGATGGTATCACTAGCAGGAATAATTAAAATTATAAATAATTAATAATCGGTGAATCTGTCAGTGATTTACAATAATGGTAAATTAATGACAGACTCATTAATGGAAGTTAAATGGCTGGAGAATTATAGAGAGTTTGGCAAGAAATGCATGAAATTAGAATCGACTGACAAATTGACTGACAGAGTAAAATCCATCAGTGAAATTTATACTCACCGATGGACTCTAAAATAGTTGGAGAATGACATAGAGTTTGGGTTAGAATTCATGAATTTGGTTTGACCGATAGAAATACCAACACATGAAAATTCATCAGTGAATTTAGGGGTTTTAAGAAAATTTCAAAAATTCTTGAAATAACTGACAAACTCACTAAGGAATTCAAAAACATTTGTTGGTGAGTCCATCGATGCTTTGCTGAAATGGTAAATCACTGATGAACTCACCAACATAATATTTTATTGGTGAATTTAAACCCAAATATGTCAGACAATCCCAAATTGTTCCCCATTTCCCTCCCTCTCTTTCCTCTCCCTCTCTCTTCTACTAATGGTCGAGGTTCTCTCTCTAGAATCTATTTTAGATAACTCAACCTAACATCAACGATAGTAATATTAGATCAAAAGATATTACAATGAAGCTCAAAAAGATAAAGATGTATTCTTGCTTCTGATTAGACAAGTAGTTACACATTAAGTAAGACATTTAATCAAGCAATCTATATACCAAAAACAAAGGTTTGCGCATAGAAAGTCAAGATTATAACATTACCTAAGTAATTTCTAAAATTTCTTTATAATAATCAATCATTCATGAAGAAAGTAACTTAAAAGAAATAGCTATATTTTTCATAACGGTGATTTGGTTGTATGTTCTAAACTACTTATAAATGTATGGGACGTTACAATCCAAAAGAAGCACCAAGGAGCGTATTCATGATCACCTGAAATTCCCCAAACTCATGACCACATCTCTCACAAAGACATGTGCTAAGGTGTTGGCTGTCATAAAAGGGAGACACTTCCTATAATATTTGCCATCAATGAAAAGTGATTCAAACAAAAGAAACCCTAACATGTTCTGTTTATATTTACCATGATCATGGATGCAACACAGAAGAGTGTCATGCACTCATAAAAGAGATAAAAAGATTGATCTTCAAAAAATACCTACAAGAATTTATGAAGGATAAGATATAATATGATCAAACACGAAACAATGATCATGATACACTACTTTAGATAAGATAAATCTTAGAAATCATATATCTATTGCCTTTTGAATTTTCAAAAATAAAACAGTGCATCTCTATGTCTCCAAACACAAAATGTCTTCATGAAATTTCCATGGAAAAATCTCCATTGAATCTCCATTATATCTTCAGGTCCTCGTGATCAACTGTATTCAGGTCCCTATGACCAATTGTCTTTAAGTCTTTATGACTAATCGTCTCTAGGTCTCTTTGACTACTTTTCTCTAGGTACCACGATAAATTCCCTCTAAAAGAAAAAAAAATCTCTCAAGAATTCAAAAAATAGCAAATATTCAAAGGCATGCCTATAAAGGCAACATTTTTATGCATGGAGATAGCCAAAATTTTATAATGTAAGTACTTTATCCTCCTCTTTAGCTAGAAAAAGTCTTCCATACATGTATGTGTACAAGATTTTGGTTTGGACCGCAAAGTAGCCCACACCAAGGCTACACAATATAACCTTCGTCTAGGTTGCACATGTAGCCCACATCGAGGCTGGTATCACCTCGGTTTAGGCTATCATGTACAACCTAGGTGGATCGAGCTACCATGTAGCTTGGTTAGGCTGATTTTTTTTAGCTTGACCAAGCTACCTTGTAACTCGATTGGGCTGATTTGCAGAGCCCAACCAAGCTCACCATCCCTTCTCTCTTTTTCTTTTCTCTTTTTTTTCTTTCTTTTTTTTAATTATTATCTATATAGACTCTTTTTTAACTCTTTTTTAAGCTACTACCAGATATGTCAAGTTGTACAAGCTACAACTTCAACTATGACTTAAGTTAGGGCTACCGTAGTAGAAACTATCATGTAAATAGAATTGTCACGTTTCATGGTGAGCTACTTCAAATCTCTTCCAATATATGCTATCTAGCTATGTGTCACCCTCAACGGTAAGCCACAATGATGCAAGCTACATGTGACATGGGCAAGCTATCCTGTGTTATGAGTGAGCTATGAAATGAAGCTGCCACCTTTAAAATGGTGAGCTGCTCCAGATTTTTTCCAATGCAGGCTATATATTCTCATGTTTAGCGAGAGAGAAGGGAGATTTTTTTCTTCATTTGAACAACAATAAAACACACTTCAACTATCTCTTTACCTACCTTTTTTTACACTATATTTTCCTAAAATATTCTAAACTAACTCAAGCATCGGAGGGTTATTTTGCAGATAACACACTCGTCCAACCTATTATTATCTACAAAGAAAGCCCGGTCCAATGAAATTTTCTCAGCTTCATCACTAATGATGATCCAATGCTTTGGAATTTTTGTGATGAAATTGATAAAGGGGAATCTGATCAGGTTGGTGCGTCACATCAGAATCAGGGACAAAGTTCTAATGAACCAATTCCTGACAAGCAAGCTTCCAATGGACTAGAAAGAAGTGAAGAGGTTGTCTGTAACAGTGTCAAATGTGCATGGGATGCACACTTCGGCAGGCTGGCCAAAACAGGCCCTGAGGGTGCTGGCAGCCATGCCAACAGGGGCAGAAATCGGCAGCGCAGATTTGTGCGGCTGTAGGTTCGTCAAAGGAAAATCGACAGCGCAGATTGTTGACGAACATTGGCTTGACGATGAAATGTCCAAGCCAGGCAGGAAAACTCGTCAGGGGCATAGGCAGACGAGAACTGGGGCTGTCGAGGAATTCGGCAGCGAAGACATTGGCAGCCTGCACGCAGATGCGAATTCGGCAGCACAGGAATTGGCAGCCTGCACGCAGATGCAAATTCGGCAGCGCGCAGCGGCTTGTGCAAGTCAGGGGCTCGACTTGGCACAATCTAAAACTTGGACGAAGGACTGTCTAAGGTATACAAATGACTCAACAGCTGACGCAGCAAAACAGGCAGTTGGGATTGTCTTGTGGACAGGCAGAACGTGGGTGAAGTGGCA
>Ga0325402_1003562_pt1 | contig 14110 bp, 16 predicted proteins | sample PopdelMetagenome_22_FD_207212 | JGI IMG/M metagenome (GOLD analysis project Ga0325402, IMG submission 207212) | Populus deltoides microbial communities from Bellville, Georgia, United States - Xylem-PdKOR-R3 | ecosystem: Host-associated > Plants > Phyllosphere > Stem > Wood/Secondary xylem... | reverse complement strand
AAATGCTCAGGGATGAAATTGATTTTTTTAAAAGTATCAAAAACCAAGTAAACAATGATAAAAGGAAGGCTAAAATTAATCAAATCACAAACTAGATGACACAATTATTTTTTTTGAAGGACAAGTGTGAATTTCTAGGGAATGAGAGAGAAAAGAGAGAAGAAAAAACAAAACTCACAATAATCCAATAAAACCTCCAACGTTAACACGTGTCACATCACTAGAAAGAGAACAACTCATCGCTTCTAATATAATCATGAAAGTAGATTTTTGGTAAACATAAGGGACTTCACGCGCCACATGAATGGCACAAAGACCATTATGTGTCAAACCTTTTTTTAAATAATATTTAATAACATAAAATTACTAAACAACTCCTAACCAGACTAAAAAATAACAACAAAACCAAAAGAAAAGGACCAAGATACCCTTGAAACTAACCTTAATTTTTTTTTTGGATTCTAAGGGTAGATTTGAAATTTCATTGTTTTTTAAAGGAAAAGACATAGAAAGCCCTCCTTGCATGTTTGTTTTATTTTTCTCCTATGAGTATAAACATAACTTAACTGTGTAAGATTTTTAGAAAAGACTGAAAAGTCTCCCTACAAAAGCTTTATATTTTTGCTCTCAAGGACAAAATAATTACTTAACTGTACTAAAAACAGATGTTCGAGTCAAGTTATCCGCAATTAATTTTAAAATGACCAATACATTATCTGCAAAACACCATTGTACCCCAATTACAAGCATATTCATTTTTTCCCCTAAGGATAAAATCATAGAAACACCACTCCGATGAATAGGGACGTGTGTCCAGGGGCACAGTAAATCAATTAGTATTTTTTTGTAATAATAGAAATAGAAGATGTATTTACCTTTTGTTTTAAAAGAAAAGCATTCTAATACTGTTTTCGTCTTCATCCCTTTGACAAACACATTTACATCCTTTATTTTTTATTTTTATTTCTATCCCTTCAATAAATACTTTTATATTTATTTTTATATACTAAAATACTAATCAATCACAGTTTGATTGCGCAACACTACATTGTACAATCAGCGAAAGCAACCAAGGATACCCTTTTCACATGATTTCCCATGAAAGCAGGAACCATGCCACAAGGCCCCGGACTTCATGCCAGCTATGATCATGCAATTTCATTCCTTAAAGCTGATGTATCATCCATTACCATCACATGCTTATCCATCGTGCACATGGGCAAGATAGATACATACATGTGCACATGAGTATATGACCCATGTACCGATACTAGAACAGAGAAGCGTGCCGCACGAAACATGACCGGAAGACGCAAAGCGGAAGCCACACCAAAACCGTCTTTTATTTTTAAGGTGACTTCATGATCACAGTTTCACAAAACATTTCAGGACTTCACTTCTGTGCACTTTGAGTATCCTACACTTTCACTTGCAAACCAACGGAAAGTAGCTGCGCCTGAGAATACAATCCAGCAACAAGTACCAGGAGAATTTACGATGCCCCTCCGGAAAGATGCACACATACAAAGCAAAGAAGATAACCGACGTCCGAGTCACTTAAGATAACCGATTCAAACCACTTCATGAGAATCATGACTGTGGATTTGGTTGCAGATCCATGCATTCCTGAGCACTCTAGCAACGCAACAAGGACGCTAATGATTATTGGTCACAGTACAGGGATTTTGGAACTCCATCCATCCAAATGCTGTTTAGGATGGGAAGGAAAGGACAAAAACATCACCTCCATTAATGGTAATACATGATAATGAAATATCTGGAATGAGCTCCAAATAGGTAAATACATCCACGCAAGTTTGACACGATATTTTTACTTTCTACGTCGCAATCTTTCGTTCAAGCTCTGGCAAAGAACAACCAGACACCACATCCGGCAAAAACATAAATGGTTTATATCGGAAGACATAATTCTATTGCTTACCAAGAGCTCTTTTACTAGTATATATGAAGTTTACAGTTCATCACATCTTGGTTCCACTGCTAATCTCTTTCCACATACAAAAAAATAATTTAAATGAAAAGCAATGATTAATAAAAGAACATATGGTTTACAGAGACAGAACACAATTTCTAAGATTATGTGTGAGGGTGGTCAGCTGATGGAGACCGGTCTTGCAATGCCATAAATGAGGCAAAGATGCCAACCATGCTGAAGTGAAACAAATAAAAACACCTATATTCCCAGCCAATTGCAAGCAGGCCTACTCCTTGGACTCTGCAAGTTCCACATCCTTCAGAGGCATGCTTTCCACTCCCTCCTTCAGAAGTCTGATTTCCTCTTCTGTCAAACTGTTCTTTGTATATGATGTAGTCTTGGCATTCGACCTCTTTTCAGCCTCCACTGCCCAACTATAAACAACCATACCAAGAACTGCAATAAACATCCCCATAATGTTCTTGAAAGTCAACTCAGAGTCAAAAAGGAGCCACCCCAGTGTGAGAACGCAGATTGTTTTCATGTGACCTAAAACCTGGAAGGATGTAGCTGAGAATCTTCCAATGCAGAGGTACTGGCTCACATTGCAGAACACAGCTAGGGAGCATGAAAGAATTATAAACAACTGCAAAAATTCAAACTGCTTATTAGCTTAAAAAAGTTGGCAAGGGTTGTTCCAGAGTACAAATGATGCTGTGAAACACAAAGAAATCCATTGACTAGAATAGGGATGGAATAAAGAATGAGCTTACAATGGCACCAGAAGATAACTTATAGTTTGTGATGAATTTTCCATTAAGGTAGTAATCAATGAATGGACCAAGAATAAGGAGGGAGGCGGCTTGAATTGGTGCGGTCCTGCTCAGCAGCTCAAAAGATCCAATTGAGTACTTCTTCTGCAAGGAACCAATAGTCTGTTCCGCAAAGAAAAATGAAATGAATAAAAATTTGTTCCACAAACATTATCAAGATGTAACACTGTATTATGGGACAATGTGCTTTGATATCGTGCTCATCAGACTACATTCCACACCTTCATTCAGTATCAGTACACTCAGTATCATGGCTTGAAAACAGTTAATATAGAAGGCTATGACTCTTGCAAATCGTGCGTATTTTCTTTCAGAACCTTAAGCAAAAAGACTTTTCCACCTTTGTTGAAGCTCTTCCTGTTAGCCCACAGTGCATTAGAGACAACCCATGCATATTTGTTCATGAGAATGTGCCTGCTCCTCTCTCTCACTTTATCATAACTGAAGCCAATACGTTAAACATATCTACAAATTAAAAGGTTTTGATTCCCTATTTACTAATCATTAGAATCCTTGACCTCTATCTCACAGGCTAGTGCATTCCAGGAATTCATTTCCCACAAGAAGCATCTAGTTGTAGGCTAAATCAAAATCATTTACATGATCTAAAAAACATCGAAGTTCAAATGTCATGAATTTGTGCTTTTAAAAGAGAGTGCATGAAGAATAGGATGGGAGTTATAGGGAAAAAGGAATCAAGGTATTTAATAATAAAGCGAAGGGAATGCTAAAAAAATACTCACAATCTGTTGCAAAGAGGTAGACAAAACAGCTAAACAGGCGCATATAAAACCTTTGGCATTAACTTTGACATCAGTGACAGTGCAAACACCAACACCTATGACCACAACAAGAACAGATAGCTTGACTTCCTTGGAGTATTGTTTACTGTGAAGGATCCACTCCATTATGCAAACCACTGGGATCATGCTGAGCTTAGAAATCTGAACCATGCACCAATTAATTGATTAATTTAGCAATGGTGAAAAAAGATAAATATACTAGTAATGGTAGATGTGTGAATATGCGAGGCTCTAGAGTGTTAAATAAAAAGATGAATGCAAAAAATCAAGCAGATCTGATTAGTTGTTGGGTTGAGAATAACAATAAAAATAAAATTCAGTTAATTAAGTAACATACTTGGTAGAATCCGACAGAGTTAAGCATGAGACTCAAGTTCATGCCAGTGATGGAGACATTGGCAACAACGGAGAACCAGAGGAGCTCCCACATAGGGACGTGCTTTGATACAGAGAGACCAGTAGCATTTGAAACGAGGCCGACAAGAGCCGTTACAGTAAAGTGGAAGCCCGTTAGGGTTGTGGCTGCAATGCAAAGAAAACGATTACTTATTGATTCAACAGATGAATCCAATCAATTATTGATTATCACTGTGATATTGAATGATGAGATCTAGAGATAGAGATAATTATAATAATACCAAAGCCGAAAGCATAACCGTTGGCAGACATGAGCTGCTTATTGGCCATGATAATACCGACTGAGCTGATGATGTTGATTGCCCAGGCTCCCACATCCGACACGGCCGACTTCTTGTTCTCGCTCTCCATTATTTTATTTTTTTCTCAATTAATTTCGAGATTTTGAAATTCTAATAAACAGATCTCCCAATTCTCAAAACGAGAATAACAGGAGAGGAGAGGAGAGGAGAGGAGAGGATGGAAAGACCAAAAAGAGGAAACAGCAAGGAAAAAGACGAGGCGATTTCGCTTTTGAATAGTCAAGAAGAGGAAATTAACAACCGCCAATAGAGAATGGACTGCAATTAGTAGGAGGGGAGGAGATCTAGCATTGACTCGGTTCAATAATATTAATTAAGGGAGGGAGGGAGGGAGGGAGGAAAGAGCAGAGGAAGAGGTAGGCAGGCTGTGTGTGTTATGTGTCCGTTTTAGATGCGGTGGTGGAGAAAGGAAACAAGTAGTGGTTTTCTTCAGTTTTTTTCACTTTCACGCACTCAGAAAATCACCATCCCCAATCGACGCTTCCGCTCTCGCTCTTATTTAATTAAATCTTTAACTCTTATTTAATTAAGCCATTAACTATTATTTATTATCTGCCTAACTATCCATGTCCTCAGCTACAATATCTATCTCCCATGTAGTCGTATGGTATCGTTATTTCTAAAGCTAGATCGGGCCATCGCTTCGGTTAGCTTGCCGTTTCTTTTTTCTTTTTTTTCAAAAAAAAAAAAAGAAATTAACTTTCATTAAACAGCGCGCGCAATATCATTACATCATATAAACGCATGGTTTTGATTTCTACAAAATTTTTTTTTTTTGATAGACAATGTAGCATTAGCACTAGCACTTCTTCTTACATGATACAAATCAAAATTATTCCTTGATTAATTGACTCTCTGCAATCTTCAAATATCATACCCATCTCAAAATCGTTAATACCAATATCATTTATTCCATCCACAACAATTTTTGCATCTGACTCAATACGAACATTTGACAGCCCCTGAGAAATCTTGAACTGCAGCACATTCTTTAGACACACAGTGCTTCAGCCAATGTTGGTGAAAAAGAACCTCTAATCTTCCAGCACCCACAATAAACCACAGCTCCCTCATTATTCCTGATTACAAAACCAGCACCCATGGCAACGCCTTGATCAAGAATGTCTGCATCAATGTTACATTTCAGAAATCCTACAGGAGCCTTATCCCATTTCTGACTTTGTCCTTGCACATTAACTGAGTGTTATGCCAAAACTCCAGCCCCTGCTGTACCACAGATTGCACACCAGCCATGCTTCCATTCCATATTCTTGAATTCCGCTGGTTCTAAAGGAACCATATGTTAGGAATATTTAGAGTGGAAACAAATATGGAGTTGGCTTAGAGGCGTGAAAACACTATCTTTAAGGTATTTATTTGTCCCGCACAAAGACAGCACCTCCATGATACAACTAAGCCCTCTAAACCTCTAAAAGAATGAGAAGATAAGACCAAGAAAAGAATGTATGTTTTTTTTATTGTATTTCTTTTCTGTACAGTAATATGCTTTTATAGACTTGAAACATAACGATGAAACAATATGACTGTTCATCAAACAACATGATTGTTGATGAAACACTATGGTTGTTCATCAAACAATATGATTGTTCATCAAACAGTATGACTATTCATGAAACAGTATAACTGTTTATATTAAGTTCCAAGTTTCAAATGCTATCTTTTCATATTATAAATATCCATATAATAACATTAGAAAGCCAAATAGAAGAGTTTGTTTGCCATGACTTAATTTACTACACAATAGAAACCCACACTTAGAAACATTAGGAGGGAGTATTTCTTTCCAATAAGGGATAAACATCTTTTTTTTATTCATTTACAAACTACACCAACTATCCCCCACTAGTTTGTAATGAATATCTTTTCACTTGATAGAATTATGCTTACAAGAAGGTATTTTACAATTTAAACCTTCAATTAGTGTTAGAACTTGAATCCTACTAAAGTTATTGGTGTCCGCGGATTAAACCAAAATTTTTGTTGTAGAATAAAAGATACTACACACATAATACTATCCAAACTCTTAAAGATATTTACAATTGTTTGGCACTATTATGGCCATGAGCTAAAATCATAATTTTTTTTTGAACATTTACAAGAGAAAACCCTAACTCTTGTAAAAAACGACACCACTTTTATATTCATATAGGTGGAATTATACATGTCTCTATTACATTAGACATGAACTTTAAATTCTATTAAGAGCCCACGCTCATCCTACTTTTCGTAATGGAACACACTGAATACTATCATAATAGGGACTCAAATTAATTATCAGTGTCCAACAGATACAAAACAGTAACTTGTTATTACCCATTAAATTAAGAGATAAGCTTCTTGGTAATCCGAAGTTGGGTTCCTATTACTAGTATCTTTAATAATGAGTTTCAACCTCATTCCATTAGTTGTTTTTTTGTATCATGTCTCTAGATAGTCCTTTGGTGAGTAGATCCGTTAAATTATTTATAGACTTCACATAGACAATGGTAATTACACCATTTGTAATAAACTCTCGAATATATCCATGTTGAATGCTTATATGTCTTGATTTACCATTGTAAATGTTACTATAAGCTCGAGACATAGTTGCTTCACTATCGTAATATAAAGAAATAACTGACATAGGTTGTGGCCATAACTTAATATCAAGCAACATATTTCTTAGCCATTTTGCTTTTTTACCTGCAGGAACTATAGCAATAAATTATGATTTCATGGTAGAATGAGAGATGCATGTTTGTTTCTTAGATGCCCAATATATTGCACCTCCTCCAAGTGAGAAAATCCATCATGATGTGGACTTATTATCACTTGAACTAGTCATCCAACTTGCATCACTATATCCTTCCATCACAGCTGGAAAATCAGAATAAAACAAACATAAATCGATCATTCTTTTTAGGTAACAAAGACTCTTGCAATAGCCTTCTAATGATCTGTATTCGACTTGCTTGTATATCTTGATAACTTGCATATAGCAAAAGCTATATCTGGTCTTGTACAATGCATAACATACATAAGACTTCCAATGGCACTAACATATTCTAGTTGTGCTACCGCTTTATCACAATAATCATTTAACTTCATGCTAGAGTCAAATAGGGTATTAGCCTCCTTTATACTGAGATGCTTAAACTTATTGAGCATTTTCTCAATATAATGTGACTGATTAAGTGCATAGCCACTACATTAAGGATTCCTCCTGTAACGATTCAAAAAACATTCATGCAATGATTTATGATTAGATGTCATGCATGCATTCTTATTTGGTCTTGAAACATAGGTCCCATCATCTTCTTCTATTTCATGAAACTCTCTTGTAACATGAGCTTGCTTTTGAAGTCATATGCTGGATTCATTTCTCATGTTTCCTCTTTTTACCTATCATATCTTTGAGAAGAAGTTTTCAACTTTTTACAAGTAGCTTTTTTTTTTCCAAAATGTATGACTTGTCATTGCATTCTTTGTCATGCTTTTGTCAAATGCTTTAACTTATTTTTTTCAAATCTACGGGCTCTCATCCCGTTTTAAAATCACGTAAAACTTTTTATGAAATATCTTTTATTGCCCTCAGTGTGGGGTGTGATCCTAGTCCGGGTTTTTGTAAAGAAAAAATTCATTCCGGCTCAAACGGGACCACCAACGATAAACTCTTTAGAGAGTGAAGGGATAATGAATTTTTCTCATTTCAAAATCCACATTGTTAGGATTGATAAACTCTGTTTTTATCTTGAAAGAAATTTACAGGTGATTATAGAGTGACCACTTAACCATTTATCAATTCATTATGCTATCTAGAGGTAGGGTTGTACTTCAGAGTTAGCTTTTCTTAAATTTCACCTTTGACCGTTTTATGATACCTTCCTTGTAACCACTCAACCTTCTTTAAAAATGCATAATCTCATCATTTATTTAAAGAAAAGGTGGGCTCAAAGACAACACAAAATCTAGCTGACATCATGAGCCTTGATTGTCAGCTAGAGAAAATAAAAGCAAATAAAAGCAATGACAAAAGCATGCTAAGGCAAACAAAGTTGGTTTACATTTTGAAAACTACTAGAGCTTATTTGGTCACCCCGTTTTGAAACTTCTCACCCTGAGCTAACTTGCGCACAAAGTTCTTGGCGGAGACTTCTTCTAATGTGTGGACAATCATTTGTGGTAGTGCTTCCTTCTCATTCCCTACCTGTGTTTTCTTGTCATCTCCTTCGATCTCACCTTCTTCCATGGTGTTTACATTCATCATTGACAATTTTTTACCAAGGTTTTCCAATCCTTTATCCACTATTACTTGCGTCATGACTATGCGAGGGATTTGAATTGATGTTGGGTGTGTCTTCAAATGACACCCATCCTATCTTGATGAGCTCTAACAATCTTTTCTTGAAAGCGTAGCACGTTTCAAGACCATGCCCTGGAATACCAGCATGGTACTCGCAAGTCAACTCGGGCTTGTACCAGATAGGGAAAGGTGGTTGTAGTGGTAATGTGGGGATAAGAGCTATTTGTCCAATGCTCAACAGTTTGGCATACATGTCCTTCAAAGCCATGGGTAATGGCGGCAGTTGTTCTGAAGTGTATCTTGTATTTGGTCTTTGGTTGTTTGACTGGTTATTTGTTCGATGAGGGGAAAAAGGTTTGCTAAAGTTCACGTGTGCAACATGAGAGGTAGGTACTTGTGGGTTATGTGAATCCACTCTCTTGCCTTGTACCCACCTTCCAAGTTGTTAACGTCACCTTCCATTTTTTTTCCAATAAAACCTTTTTCTCTAACGGCTCAGCTATGCGCCCAGCTTTAATCCCTTGCTCTATCCTTTCAGCTATGCGTACCGCATCGTAGAAATGCTGAGATGAGCTACCCATCAAATGCTTATAATAAGGTGCCTTGAAGGTATTGGCAAACAAGGTCACCATCTCTGTTTCGATTAAAAGGGGTTGCATATGCATTTCCTCATCCCTCCACCTTTGTGCATAGGCCCTTACCGACTTTTGGCTCCTTTTTTCCATTGACATTAGACTTGTTCGATCCGGAGCGATTTCCAGGTTAAACTTGTACTGCTTAAGGAACGCCTCCACCAAATCTCTCCAACTCCTGATCCTAACACTGTCTAACCTCATGTACCAGCTCAAAAAAGATCCTGCAAGGCTATCTTAAAAGAAATAGATTAGCAATTTATCATCACGGATTACTTCTGCCATTTTGTTGCAGTAGGATCGAAGGTAAGTGTTTGGGCATTCCAAACCGGTGTACTTAATGAAATCTGGTATCTTAAAATCCTTTGGCACCACGATGTTTGGTACCAAACATACTTCGGCTGCTCGTATAGGGTCAAACCAGTCATTACCCTCAACTACCCTTAATCTTTCTTCTAAAGCAAACAGTTTGTCCTGGTCCATCAAACTGGGAGATCTATTATTTGGGGTTCCCTCCGCTGTTAAGTCCACATTGATCAGAGTATGAGTTGGCTGGATAGGGGTGATAGGCATAAAATGTTATTCATTGGCCGAGTTTGCCCCCTGGTTTTGAGATGCTTGAGGGATGTGAGCTGCTGGCGCTCCTTCAGATGGTTGTGCTGATGTTCCCTCCCTATTCTTAGCTCTTAAAAGTTGCTCGAGTAGGTCGGTCAGCTGAGCAACTTCGTTTTTTATGGATTCCAACTCGGTTTGATAATGTGACTCTAAGTGAGCTCTTTCTTCGTTCTCCATCCTCAATCTGGACCGGGTGTGGTGGACTTTGGATGTGGGACCTATGTTTCACGATCTGGAATGCATATGATAAATTAAAAACAAAATGCGTGATGAAAAATATGGTGCACATGATGTGAAAAGTTTTTTAGAGCTGATTCATGACTTTTGTAATCCTTTAGGCAAGAGTTCCGAGTCGACCTTATTACTATAAAGGAGGGTTTGCCAAGTTCTTATCATAGTAGCTTACTAAAACACATTAAAAAGAAAAATAGGTCATGGCCTTCTTATAAATAGAAGTCGCTCATACAAAATGATAACAGAAAAGGGCTTTATACATCGCTACCCTTAAAAGGCATTTCCTCTATTAGCTAAGTCCCCAATAAAAGAGGTGATGGCCCCTATGTATTCTCGATACTTTAAAGCATCATTTCCAACTTGGGTGGCTTGTTGTTGTAACCTTTCTGCATAGCGGGCTATTTGCTCGACCTGCTTTGTCATATGCCTTATCTTATCATGGAACACGGTGTTATCTGCGATTATCACTTCGTTGTTGGCTCCTAAGGCTTTATTACTTCTTTCCAACACTCGAACCATATCCTCCGACCGTGCCAACTTATCCCTTACCCTCTGCAGTTCTTCCTTTTCGATATCCAGCTCGGCTATTTTGGAGTTGATTTGAACAGTAAAGCTGTCTATGTAGTCTTGACATTCTTGACGCTCTTGTTTAGCCTTACTCAGCTCCTCTTCCATCTCAAAGTAATGGCTTCTCAACTCCCTCAACTCTTCTTCTCGTATCTTGATCTCAGATTGTAATGCCATCATCCTTCCTTTCGAAGACTCGACTCTCTTCTGGTAATCTCTCATATCAGACTCAGCGGCCTTTCTTGCACTTCTCTTTTCCTCCAGTTGCATCATATATTGAGCTCTGATCCTTCTTTCCTCTTCTATGTCGAGCTGGGCTAGCCGATTCTTCTCTTTTTCAACTTCTACTTTCTTTAAAAGAATGCTCCTTCCTTTTTTCAAGGAATCCATCACCTTTTTATCAACATTCATCTTGCCTTTTGTTGATCTCGTAACTTTTGCCAACTCTTTTTCTGTGAGCCCATTCTTCTTAACCAGCTCATCATATTCAGTCATTCGATTCCTTAACTCAGCCTGGACCCCTTTTGCTATTTCTTCAGCTACCTCGATCCTTTTCTGCCATTCCTTTAAAGACGTTAACTGCTTATCCTGTTTTTCCAACCGCTGGTTCAAGTAAACTCTCATCGTATTTTCTTCCTCTGACTGACTTTCTAATAGTTGTTGCTGCCCTTTACTTTTGCTGAGATCAATTATACATCGTTCTAGTTGCTTTCTTAACTCTTCCTCATTATTAGTCCTTTTCTTTTTTGGTTGCTCTGTCGCTGATCCTGGATGTTTTTGTGTTGAGAAATCCTTCACTTCAGAAAGCTCTTCATTCCTCTAAACTGCATAATTCTGGCTGAATGATGTTTTAAAATTGCTCCCTTCTTCCTTTTTTACCATCAGGGGTCTTTCCCAATCTTGTTGGATAAGCTCCATCTCTTCGAGGAATGGTTGGTGCTTGAATAAACCAATGAAATCAGCTAAACCCAGAGTTTTTGGTGCGTACTGCATTCCACCCAACTGCCTTGTTACAAGGGCGGGCGCGTAACTGATGTACCTAGTTACACCAATCAAGGGAACCCATATCTTGCTTCCACAGCTCATTGTGCAGATAGCATTGTTCATCCATGGTGCTTTCCATTTGAAGTTGCTCATTGGCAATGCTGCATATTTATCTATCCATGTTATCTCATCCTAGTTCTTCCAAGTCTCGTTTATGGTAACCTTTAACGGTCGCAGGTCAAACCACCAAAAGTTGTTAAAGATGTCCCTTGGTGTTTCGATATGACTGATAATCCATAAATACAACATAGGGATGCAACACCTCATGGCTCCTTTTACATGCGTTCTGCAGTGGTTGAGTGATAACATGGTTTCTCCCAAAATGGCTGAAGAGGGATTGATCCTGTCGCGCTCGTATTCTATGAAGACACTTGCTGCTTCTAAACTAATGACTCCAATTTCGGAAGGGAACAATACTAGTCCAAAAATGGCGAAGGCCACCAACCTGTATCGTTCATCTCCCAATTTGCCTTTTTCAGAATTTTTCTTCATTCGGGCTTCAATGACCTTCCATTTAAAACCCCCTTCGACGACTCTACATTGGTTGATCTTTTCCTAGCCTAACAAACTGACTACCTCTGAAGCTGTGTCTTCAATTCTTCGCTTAAGGTAGATCTTGTGGCTATTGTTTGGAAAATCTAGAATCCTCTCGTATTCCTCCAAATTACTGCTTGTACGGGCAACCTCATTAGTTGTGCAATTCTCCTATATCGCCTTTCAAAAAGAGTCTGATCAACATATTCCATGATAGACAATAACTTCCCCAAGTCATTTACCATGTGATTTATCTTGGTAATACAAGGTAACCCACTAGCATCGATTCTTGGACATTTTCCTTCAGTTACCTAAGTTAACTCAGATTCTTGCCCAAACTCTTGGAAAGATAGGTACTTAGTCATGATTTTAGCTCAAAAAACCTGGATTGATGAATTTAACATTATTAATCATGATGCAAATGAACATAAGATACATATCCTAAGGACAAGCTCTATTTATTAAGTGAGGACAGGTAGGTTTTCTATCTGGTTTTGAAGGGGTCTCATATCTGCCAGTGACGTTCTTCGTGAAGACAATATGGAGGCGTTGTAAGGAATAGTTAAGGCACGTATGCCCACCATTACCAAGCAGGTACTCAGATATGAGTTGGGTGTTTCACGCATCTGAACCCTGACCAATAGTCATAGGGCAAATCGTTAATACCCCACCTAACTTAAAGCTTGTGTGTGCTTCTCAAAAATCAAAGTATGTGATGCATGAGACAGTTGTATACAATACATGAACAGTAGGTGTAAAATATTTAAAGCATATAAGTAGATAACAACATGAAAGGCATATTAACAATAAACACATGAAAACACAAACAAATCAGACAAAAACAAAGCTAAGTCCACAAAGTCCCCAGTGGAGTCTCATTTTGTCGCACGTGTGCGGCGTCGCGGCGAATATGCTCCACTTCATCTAAGTAAAGTGTATGATATCTATCTTTATTTATAGTGAGACAAGAAATTCTTGTCTTTTATCAGTGAAAAATAGAATGGGAGTCGCCACCTAGTATTTTGGTCACTAGGAACCCTAACTGGTCTCAGAGATCGGGTACGGGGACTGGTTGCGTAAAGAGAAGGTATTAGCTCCCCAAATACGCCTTACCTGAGGTAAGCTGCATTGTTTGATTATTTGATAAAAAGCTAAGGTGTTATTGTATTTCTAGTTGTTGGTCCGTCTATGGTTCAAGAAAAATCCTCCTCGGTAAGGAGGTCCTTATCTTATCGAGTAAAATCCTAACTGTTCTAACGTCTATACCAAAAAAAATATTTTTAATATCAGGAATATGTTTTACGTATAAATTCGTAATCCCAGATACTAAAGAAGACAAAAATATATTTTTAGAATTTTTGAAATATTGGCCAAGTTCTCATGGCTCTAACAAACTTGTTATTAAAACCAAAGTGCATGCTAAATCCTTTTTTGAATGTTTTTGTTTTATACGTAAAAAAAGACTATGATTTTTTGTTGTTATAGGAAAATACGATGTGTTGATTTTTTTTTATTATTTTTGAGAGACTTAGCCGTATGCATGAAAACAAAAAATATTTTTTTGGTTTTATAATTTTTTTTGCAATGTTTTGACGAAAACCATATATTTTAATACCGGATTTGTATCTTTACAGTATAAAAATACAAAACAATATTACACAAAATAGATAAAAAAATACACGAGAAAAAACCAATTTTTTAGAAAAGATTTTTGGAATTTTATTTTTTTTAAAAAAATGAACAGTGGATTACTCTCCATTCTTCACGTAACGTGAACAGTGGAGACCACCGAGGAAGAAGAAGAAGAAGAAAGGGAAGGGGAAGGAGGCTGACCTGCGATGGAAGCTTGGCTGCGACGAGGAGGCTCTGTCGGTGGCTCAGCGGGCCTCG
>Ga0325402_1003560_pt1 | contig 14112 bp, 9 predicted proteins | sample PopdelMetagenome_22_FD_207212 | JGI IMG/M metagenome (GOLD analysis project Ga0325402, IMG submission 207212) | Populus deltoides microbial communities from Bellville, Georgia, United States - Xylem-PdKOR-R3 | ecosystem: Host-associated > Plants > Phyllosphere > Stem > Wood/Secondary xylem... | reverse complement strand
GTTCCATCCCTTGTTGAATAGCCTACAAGTGGCTAAATAACCTTGTGTTTGTGGAAAAATATGCCCTTTGGGTGCTTAGCCAATCTTTAAAACTTTCTTAATGATTTATAGTTCAAGTGATATTATTATATTCTCTTTCAGAAAAAAAAATCCTTAGAATGTTTGTTTTTTAAGAGTAGAACTTCCACCAACCTGTGATGATGTAATCTGTGAAAGGTAGGGAAAGAAGTTTATTTTATTGCTAGGAGTTGAAATGGAAGATTCTCCCCCGTTTAAATATTTTCTTTTATTCTGTAAGGTGGATGAAAATAATACAAGAAAGCAACAATCATAAAGAAATAAATAAATTGTTGCTTGCTTCCTTGTAGATTTACAAACAAAGTAGAAAGTCAACTAGGAAAAACAATATAAAATCTTAAAAGAAAAGGAAAAAAATAATTTAGCTCATATTTTAAAGATTTTCCGGGCATCAACTTGCTATATAAATTTTGGCAAAATTTAATCCTCATCCAATTAAGAAAGAGGCTAACAGTTATAATATTGTCTGCTCAGTTTGGTTCTTACTTGTTGAGATTTTTTTGTTTAATTAATTTCATCTTTTAATATTTTGTTTTATTTCCTAGCACAAACAATCCACTTTCAACGAATTAACTGGGGACTACAACGCGGTTTGTGGGTCATGATTATGGGATATCTCCTGGACTTTTCAAGGAGAAGACTTTCTGGAAGTGCTTGCAGAAAACTATTGTGGAGTTGCTAGGCAGCCCACACCCAATTTCTCATTTTCAAGAACTGCCAGTACAAGATAGTAATTTTGTAGCAGATCAACTGGTATTTTTCGGGGTCTCTCTTTTTTTCTTGTTAAACTCAAACCCAAAGCAAAAGCTTCTGTTCTTTTTTGTTTGTTTTGATTAAGGTGGGATTAAGGAGTGTCTTGAGACATAGCATGGCTGAGTCTGCAGTGTCAACTGTGGTGCAAAGGCTTGGAGACTTGCTTATTCAAGAAGCAGTTTTCTTGGATGGAGTGAATGAGGAGGTTTATGGCATGCAAGTTGAACTGCAGAGGATGCAATCTTTCCTGAGAGATGCAGACAGAAGACAAGATGAAGAAGAGAGTGTTAAAAATTGGGTCTCAGAAATCAGAGAAACTGCTTATGATGCTGAAGATATTATTGAAGAGTTTGCACTCAAAGTAGCTTTAAGGAGGAGATCAGGTATGGTAAATGTTATGAAGAGGTATGCCACTCTTGCTAAAGAAACTATAGAGCTTCATAATGTTGGAAATGAGATTCAAATTATTAAGAATAGAATTTCTAGCCTCACCAATAGCTTGCAAACATATGGGATAATACAAAGAAATGATGATTGGAGCCCCGGATTAGGGAGGCAACAGCAGCAGTTAAGGAGGTCTTACTCACATATTGTTGAGGAGGATATAGTTGGGTTGGAGGAAGATGTGAAAGTTTTGGCAGAGCAATTGGTAAACAGTAATGGGATTGTGTCCATCTGTGGAATGGGTGGAATAGGGAAGACAACTCTTGCCAAGAAGGTATATCATAACAGTAAGGTTAGACATCATTTTGATGCTTTTGCTTGGGCTTATGTATCTCAACAATGCCAAGTGAGGGAGGTTTGGGAGGGAATCTTGTTTAAGCTCACCAATCCATCTAAAGAACAAAGGGAGGAGATTGCCAATTTGAGGGATGAAGAGTTGGTGAAGAGGCTTTATCAAGTCCAACTAGAGAAGAAATGTTTGGTTATTCTTGATGATATTTGGACCATACCAACATGGAATAATCTGTGTCCTGCTTTTCCATACTGGAAAACTGCAGGCAGTAAAATATTGCTAACTACTCGCAAGATGGATGTGGCTTTGCATCCTGACCCAACATGTTTCCTGCATGTTCCACCCCAGTTGAATGATGACGAGAGCTGGGAATTGTTAAAAAAGAAGGCATGTGTTGACAATAATTATCCAGGTAATGTTTTTGCAACCAGAACTACCCCACTTTCAGATAATTTCTTAGTGTTTGTTTGTCTAGAAACAGAGCATATGAAGGAAGAGAGAAAACCTTAGTTGGGTTTATCTCTGTGAGTAGATGTGAGGAATTATATTGTCAAATGAAGTTCAAGGTTGAACATGGCAAAATCGCCAGATTTCAGTAGGCCGAAATTCAACTTGGTTCAACTTATTTTGCTTGATAAGTGCATATGTTTTTCTACCTCTTAAAGTGGTTCTTTAATTGGGAAGGTGGGATTCTGAATTTCTAAATCGTTCAATGGTAACACAGGTTTGCAGAGGTATTTAAGCAAAGAGACTGTTGCCACTATCATCGGCACCAGTGTTTTTGAACATTCATTGCTCTAAAATTTATATTTTTCTTTTTGCAGACGTTAGAATCAGAGCAGAAATAGAGAGGTTGGGAAGGGAAATGGTCGGAAGGTGTACAGGTCTACCATTGGCGATCATTGTGCTTGGAGGACTGTTGGCGACTAAGAAGACTACTTTTGAGTGGGACGTGGTTCGAAAAAATATCATTTCCCACTTGAGGAGAGGCAAAGGCGATGAACAACTCTTAGGAGTAGCTGAGGTGCTAGCCTTAAGCTACCATGAATTGCCATATCAGTTGAAACCATGCTTTCTTCACCTGGCTCATTTCCCAGAAGATTGTGAGATACAAACAAAGAAAATGTTACGAATGTGGGTTGCTGAGGGTTTTGTATCTAGTGTGTACAATGGAGTGGAGGAAGAAACTATGGAGGATGTGGCTCAGCGTTATTTGGGCGAGTTGGTAGAGAGGTGTATGGTTCAGGTGGTAGAGAGGGGCACAACCGGAAGGATTAGAACTTGCCGCATGCATGATCTTATGAGAGATCTATGCCTATCTAAAGCAAAGCAGGAAAATTTTCTTGAGGTTTTCAATCAGTCGCTTGCAAGTGATCACCCGGCAGATTCCTTTCCTTGGTCTATGGTGAGGGAAGCAAGGTCAATTGGTAGACTTCGCAGGCTAGCAGTTGTTTTGGAAGGAGATCTTCATAAATTTATCCCCTCAGGATACAAAAGAAATTCCCATCTCAGGTCTCTTTTGTATTTCCATGAAAAAGCATGCCATGTAGAGAACTGGGGATCATTAAAATCTGTATTCAAGAACTTCAAATTACTAAGAGTCTTGGATCTTGAGGGTATTCAGAGTCATGGTGGAAAATTGCCGAAAGAAATTGGAAAGCTAATCCACTTGAGATTCTTGAGCTTGAGAGATACTGATATAGATGAGTTGCCATCTACAATAGGCAACTTGAGGTACTTGCAAACTCTAGACTTGTTGACATGGAATTCAACCGTACAAATACCTAACGTAGTATGGAGGTTGCATCGATTGCGACACCTGTATCTTCCTGAATCCTGCGGTGAATATTCTTATAAATGGCAATTAGCTAATCTGGTCAACTTGCAGACACTAGTGAACTTTCCTGCTGAGAAATGTGAGATAACTGATCTGGTAAGATTGAATCATCTTAAGAAACTAGTGATAGATGATCCAAAGTTCGGGGCAATCTTCAGATCCCCTCGTGCAAGATTTTACCGCCTGCAATCACTGTCTTTTGTTAGTAACGAAGATTCAACAGTCGTTCAAGTTATACAAGGATGCCCTAATCTTTATAAGCTGCATATAGAAGGGCAGATAGAGAAGCTACCAGATTGTCAGCAATTCTCTGCAAACCTAGCCAAATTGAACCTGCTGGGATCTAAACTTACAGAAGACCCAATGCCAACACTGGAGAAGCTGCCGAACTTGAGAATTCTTCGCTTACAAATGGATTCGTTTCTTGGGAACAAAATGGTTTGCTTGGACAAAGGTTTTCCTCAACTAAAGTCTCTGTTCCTTTATGACTTGCCAAACCTAGAAGAGTGGGAGGTTGTTGAAGGAGCAATGGCTAATCTTTTCCATTTAGAGATTTCAAATTGCACGTCCTTGAAGACTGTCCCAGAAGGGCTAAGATTCATTACCAGTCTCCGTGAAATGGAGATCCGGTCAATGCTTAAAGCATTCAGAACTAGGCTTGAGCATGGAGGAGAGGATTACTACAAAGTTCAACATGTGCCCTCCATTGCGTTTCGGTATTGTGATTACTAAACTATAAACTGTTAATTATGTTTCATTTCAGCAGTAACTGTCATCTGTTACTGATTTTTAAGAAGATTATTGGAGATTATCTGAATCTTTCTTTGTTCTTTCTGTAATAAGGCTCCCTTTGAAACAGACTACTTTACATTTCTTCCCATTTTTATTTGAGTGATTCAGATTTAGTTAACACCAGATTTATAAGGCTGAATTATTTCAGGTTTTCGATTATAAATTGTCAAAGAAGATAATATTATGTGTTGCCAAAGCTGTATATTAAGGACGTCTTAATTATCTTTTTACATTATTTACACACCAAAGACCACTTCTTCTCATCGGGGAAGTGAAACAGATCACAAGCAAAATCTTGCAGGACCAGAAATGATCAAAGTGTTTATCAATTGACTTCTGTAACATGTTTATATAAACCGCAATCGAAGTTCAATCTATTGTATCAGCTGCTTCTTGTATCAATAGCCGGCATGGTAGTGCTACTTCTGGAGCTTCAATCTATCCAATGTCTCAGCAACTTCTTTCATAGATGGCCGGAATGTGGGATTTGCTTTAACACATCTAACAGCAAGTACAGCTATTTCTGAAGCTTGTTTGGTCCCATATTTACCCTGCAGTCTGGGATCCATTATATGTCTCAACCTTGATCTATCTGAAAGAAACGGTAAAGCCCATTCCCGCAGGTCCTGTTGCCCTGGCGGCCGATTTTTGTCAACTGCCCGTAAGCCTGTCAGCATCTCCATCAATACTACTCCATAACTGTACACATCACTCTTTACATACAACTTCCCTAATCATCCCCATAACATCCCCATTGTCAGGACAAAGTATAAAGTACGTCTATATCGCGATTTCAAGTAATCCATAATCATAACAAACTAAAACCAAGCCAAGTACACCATCAACAAATCAAACATTGAGGTATCCAAGTTTAGAAAGTAGCAGAAATTACCTCCATTCTTATATTCAGGACCAACATAGCCATATGTGCCCATAACATTTCCTGTTACATGTGAACTACCATCATTGGGGCCCCATTTTGCCAAGCCAAAATCTGATAGTTTCGGAGTATAGGTCTGCATTCAGAAACTCCGATGTTAGATGGAATTAAGGATATAGTTTTCTTATGGGAAACAATATTTCATTTTTCAAAAAAATAATAATAAAAGAATGATTTGTTTTGCTCAATGCTACTCAATTCCTAAAGAACTTTACCTCATCAAGCAATATATTCGAGGTCTTGAAATCTCTGAAAATTATTGGCCTTTCCATTGTATGCAAATAAGATAGGGCTCGAGCCATTCCTGTTATAATCTTTAACCTTGTTTCCCAAGGAAGAAGCCGATCAGAGCGCTCTGCACAAGTTAAAAAAAAAAAAAACATCAGTGGTAAGAGATCAACTGAGGTTTTATGATCTATGAAATTATTTCATTGGCGAAAAGCTTGTGCATTTTGTTCAATACAACTTTACTTTAATGCTGCAGAGGAGTGTTCTTACTTCCAAACAAATGGTAATTTAAACTGCCTTTCTCCATGAATTGATAGACAATAAGCAACTCTTTATTCGCATTTTCCTGACAGTATCCTAGCAGCTTTACAATGTTTGGATGAGAAACCCTTGCTCAGAAACCGACCTCTGTCTGTATCAATAAATGACAACCAAATATGCAACAGTTAAATAATTACTCAACAATAAAACTGAGACTCTGAAGATAAGGAAACAATTTTGATTTCATCCGCGGAGGAGTATAATGAACAGAAAGAAAAATTTCATTTCAGACGAGACGTATATATCTAACCTAACCTCACAATTTGAAACAAATTAAACTTTCATGTTTGGCTGACAGAAGATTGATGCCCTAAAAGATCAACTATGAAAGATAAATTGTACTAGTGGAAAAGCCATGGAAACATCGTTTTGGAACATCCGGTTCAGCGACATTTCAATGCTTTTCCAATACCTTTGAAGACACTCAAGAAGGCCCCTGCACCAGCACGCCTCAATGACAACAAATAAAATGAACTTAGAGAAAACTGCCAGCAATCATAAATAGGAAATTACCTGCCACTGTCGAAGACCTTGCTTGCTGTCAGAATCCAATTTCTTGACAGCAATCCGCCGTTTCCTGGTATATCCTTTAAATAACTTTTCTTTGAGCAAACCCTTGTAGACACTGCCGAAACCTCCTTTTCCCAGTAACATATCACTTCTAAAATTGAAGGCTGCTGTCTTCAATTGTTCAAACGTGAAAACTCTCAACTTTGACTCTGGTGTCTCATCTGGAAGGGCTGGCAGTTCAATGTCCTCAGGAGCATTTTTTCCCAAAGCAGCGGACCTCCTTCTTGTAAAAGTCATGGTTACCATAGAGAACCAGTTGTTGACGGTGACATCGCTAACCAGAAAGGATATTTCACCTGAGTAAATGCAAGTTGGGAAAATTAAGGCCTTGAACATAATGAAATTACCACAATTTCAACTGTTCAGAAATATCTTCTAGCATCAGAAATTAGAAATGAGATGCGGGATCATTTATTTTTTCATGCCCTTGAGTGGAGAAAATATGAAGTACTATCCTGCAATCGAGCAACATCAATAGAAGAGTAGCTGACTGGAATGCGGAATTTGAATTTGCCTAGCAGTATTTGCAGAAAAAGTCCTTCCCTTCAAGCATTCTTAGACTGGCTTAATGTGGATATATATTTTGTTTGGAAGGAGAGAAATGACAGGATTCATGAAGCTTCAAGTTCAAATTCTTACGCTCGGAAGCCGAAAGGACCCCAGATATTCTGACCTATTTAGTTGTGGAATTTCAGTTGGCATGTATTTTCTTGCTGTTAGTTTGTAGCAGTTGAAGAGTTTCTTGTTGCTTTTAGATGTTCTGTTTCTTGTATTGGCTTTGTAGCAGGATCGAGCTCCCTGCTCAGTTGCCTGGCTTTGATTAATGATATCCTCAGTCAAGCGAAAAACTGAGAAAATAAGAGTGCTTGGACATGATTATGACCTCTTTTTTTCTTCGTCAAAAGTTAATTATGACTTCTTTTTCTAGTAAAAAGTTAAAGAACAACCCAAATCCTGCAAAAGTATACAAGTCAAAGGGACTCTAAACTATCAAAAGAATGTGGAAGTGAAAATAGAGCATAATTTCAACCTGTTAGAAGAAAGATACAGGCTTGCAATGAGTTTTTCAACAAGATCACCAAGTATGGAATGAAAATGAAAGGAATATGATATGGTTGAAAACCAACCTTCAAAGAGATGTCCAGGAGAGGTAGGAGCTATGTCTGGGTCAGGGATTGATACTGGGGCTAGTACAACAGGAGCAGGGCTAGTATCTAGGGCTGGATTTGATTGACCAGAAGTGCAACAACAGAGAATCCCCATCAAAAGAACTCTATCTGTCTTGAATCAATGATGAGGGTAGGCTTTTTAATTGACTTTTAAGGTCTTTATTTATGGAAATACCGACGAGATTTCTCCTCCACGGCTCTCCTCCATTTTTTATTCATATCTGATTGAGATGTGTAACAGATGACATCGACAAAAGCTTTTGTTTATGTTTTGTTTTATTCCAAACAACGTCATTAACACTGAAGAGGATGGTGAACTGGTCATCACAAAGCTGCAGAGTCTGCAGTGGCGTCTGGATGATTTTCTGGTGGAAAGAAGAAAGGGGAGAGATCAGAGCAATTACTGCTACTCAGAATTCTATCCATCAAGAAGTAAAAGTCTGTTCTTTCTGGGAAATGGAAATCCTATCAAAGCTTAATCCATTCAGGTGACTAATTACTTGGCTTCAGAATGGATGTTACTGCATGTCCATGCAAAGCCAACACCTTTCCTTTAGAAAAGTTCACTGGAGATTAAGTGTCAGGTAGGGCCTGTGCTGATAATTTGCTGCTTTATGACGGTACATGATGTGATTGTGCACAATATTTCATTAAAAAACAATCAATTCTTTCATAATCTACTCTGTAACATCCACATTTGTCAAACCTCCCAAACTTGACACGTTCTAAGCCCGGGAGGCATGGTTATAAAATCCAGTTGGGTTTATGACTCGGTCAAGATTCCAGTTTCGGGTTGGACAAGTCAATCTAGATTTACTGGATCAATTTAAAACGACGTGGTTTCAAGATTTTTTTAAAAAGTAAAAAAGACATGGTTTTAGATTTCTTTTAAAGTCAAACAGGGTTGTACCTGGGTTTTAATTCGGTCAATTGAATTGCGGTTTGATATGCTAAATCGATCAAATTTAATCAAGTCAACTTCTAACCCGATTTGATATAAAACACTATCCAAACCAGATTTCAATTGATGGTTTAGTATAATGACTTGTTAAATCGAGCTGAATTTAATAATATAAATATGTCTATTTAATAATTAAATTTAATAGGATCAACTTTGATTCGATATAAAATAGTATCCAAACTAGATTTTAATTAATGGGACATCAGGTTAATCCTTGAAGTAAAGCTATATTTAATAACATGGTGCGTCGACCTGCTGGTCAGGTTTTTGTGCCCCCTAAAGCAGAAAAGAGGCATTGTGGCGCGGAATTTCAATTATTTCTTGTCATGTCCATCAGTCGGTTGTTTGGGGAAAAATGTAGTACCATCGAAACGGCTCGCCCTAAGCCCATAAAAAAATGGGCCCTGTAGGCCCATCATTTCCAGTTGATACATTTAGCTACTTGACCAGCAGAAGACCATGCACATATCAATTCGGCAGCAAGAAGACTGATGTGGTGTTTGGATTTGGATGATGGGCTGAGGAAGGTCGAAGGAAGTCCAATTTGTTAGTGAATAAGAGTAAGTAAGATAAATTGGCTTTGATGCCTAAAGAATTACCTTTAATTTAAAAGGTGTGGTTCTCCACTGTGCATAGATTTACTATTCATCTTTTTACATGTTATTGTGGATGAATTGTGCAGATTTTATATATTTTTTTAATTCATTCTTAATTTTTTTTTAGGTAATTTAGTCTTAATTAAAAAGCATTTGATTTTGAATTCTTATAAAGGTATATGATTGAAAGATAATGGATCAAAATAAAAAATTCATTTTAGTCTTCAAACTTAAAAAATCACACAAATTATACAATCTCAGTTCCTCAACATTTTTCTAATTTAATTTTGATACAAAATTTTATTTTTGTTATTTTTTTATTCTTGGTTAAGAGATAAGAGAGAGGTTGGGCTGGCCTAACTTGCTAGAATCAACCACTTTTTTTCAATTAATGCTTATTTTTATATATTATTTTTTAAGAAATTATTTATATTTATATTAATACCCCCTTCTCTCTTTTATTTTATTTAGAGAGCCTCTTTTAAATAATAATGATTTTTTACTTTGGCGTTTAATTTTCGAAAAGATTTTTCAGATTCATCTATGATTTTTTTTTATCTTTCGTATGAACTATATTTTTGAAAATAAATTTTTTTATTTTTAAATAATATTTCTAATATGTGTAGCCTTACATAATATTTTTTTAAAATTTTATTCAATCAATTTAATATATTTGTCTATTTAATTGAACAAAAAAATATTTTAATAAATAGAATTTAGCAAACATGATCGGATAAATGTCTCATTTTACAAAATTAAATATCTTGATCTACATCTACCTGTTAATTTTTCAAGATTTATTTTAGATTTTGTTAATGATTATTTATTTATTTATTTATTAGAATTCATAGTTCTTGGTTTATTTAATTATATATATACATAAACTTTTTTATTTTCACTTAAATTTTTTGAGCTATTATAAAAATACATTAAACAAACTTATATACATAATTTTTTTAATAAAAAATAAAAATATTTAACCTACAGCAAAGTATAGATCACATGATTAGTTCAAAACTAGACTTTAACATCAAGAATGTAAGGATGACTGCAAAGTTCCATGTATGCCTTTCTCAATTGGATGCTATTTCACATAGTTGTCATATGTATAATATATGACTTATTGGATAATCTATTACAACACTAGATTGATTTATGATCTAAAAACTCAAATCATCTTTAAATGTTCAAGTCTCAGGTTATAATTTGATTATATCAGCAAGGGAGTTGAGTTTCATTGAATTTTTTTATTTGATCCAATTTTAAACTTGGTAATTAAGTTGTTAAAAAAACTTCAAATAAAACATGGTATTTTCATGGTTGTGTCTTGGATTGGTGTAGTGATAGCTTGAATGTAGACCTTTGTTTTTGAAAAATGTCATGACTCGAACTCCGGGTTCATGACCGGAAATGTAATAGCGATGCCATGGGGGCACATCATCTGCCCTAAGTCTCGCAACATACACATCATAAAACAATTTACACAAAATTCACAACATTTCATGATCTTTTAAAATATTATATGCTTTAAAACCAATAAAATCAATTAATGTTTCACAATTTATCATCGTCATATAAACAAAACAACAATGCATAATATTTATTACATTTAATAAAATCCAATTTTTAAAATAAAAATCTAAACACGAGTGAAATCAATGTAATTGTGGAGCAAACAAATGCAGAACCAAAAAATATTGAAGATCATTAGAAGAAATGTCAGCAAAACCTATAATGGATATAGAAAATACTAAAAAACGACTCTAAGCAAAACAACATAAAAGATTAAAACTCTAAATTTAGAGACCAAAATAAAATTATAAAGTTGAACTGATTCACATGATCGATCCCGAATATAACCAAACTGATCGAACCTAACAAACCCGATAAAAATCTATTGATTGGTCAACCGGTCGACCAAAATCCAATTGGTCGACCGTCACCACAAGCCAACTGGTTGGCTGGTTTATACCAATTAGTCGATTGATAACATCAAGAAAACCAGTCAACCGGTTCAGCCCTCAGCCCAACTAGGTGACCAGTTGATTATGATTTCTAGAACCCTGATATGTTAGTTTTCAAATATGCAGATTCCTTAAAAAAAATTTGTCATCTAAAACCTATAATCTCAATCTTTAATCAGTTTGTTTTAAACCAAAAATCAACAGCCTAAACATCAATTAAAACTCTTAAATTATTTTATCATCACATCAAAATAAAAAAAACTCTTTCTTAATCCTTCCACCACAATCAATCTCTTAATCGAAAATAACAATAGAGGGGAGTACATACTTGTTTATTTAACCTTTCTTGAACTAAAAAACTTAAGTTAAAACTAAAATCCATGGTATATTTGGGGAGGAAATCGCGACAAAAAGGTAAAAATGAGAGAGAGGTAAAGCAAATTCTATTGCAACATTTTCTTTAAACACCTAGGTTAGTTTGGGTTGGGTTCTTAGGTTTGGGCTAGTCTTGGACTTGGTTCTGATAGGTCAAAACATGAGTCTTACAAAAAATCAATCCTCTTTGGAAATTAATAAAGGATATTTCAATGCTCAAGTCAGTAAATATAAGGGGATAAAATAATATATAAAAAGAAAAAAAATGAAGTTGTAGGGAGTGCTTATCCAAGTGTAATGACTATAAATTATAAAGCCTAACTTGACTTTAGCTGAATGCTCTGGCTTTTATATGGCTAGGAACTTGTGTGACATGTACCTTTACATGCTTGACTTATGGCATGGCTCTCGTTGACTATCTTTTTATGGGCAATGATGAAATCTGGATTACCTAGTGATGGATTCAAATTTAACAGGTATAAAAAAACTCCTAAAAAGAACCAAAAATATCCAATGAGCGCGGGCTACCATGCTCGAGCCCAACTTCAACCAAGGTACATGAGCTTGGGCATGGTAGCTTGACCCTATGCTAGCCGTACACCTAGGCTTGGGCATAGAAGCTCAAGCCCACCATTTAGGCACATGCCCAACATGGGTATAAAATGTCTAGGAGGTTAGGCATGACATGCTTAGCTAGTGCTGGGTGTGCACGCAAGCATCCCTGTGGGCTCGAGCTACCATACCCGAGTTCAACATGTTTGAGTCTACATAGGGCAACGGAACCTATTTTTCACCTGTATTGGGCTCAAGCATCTTGCTTGAACCTAACACTCCTTTAGAAAATTTTTCAAGACTTCACGTGGGTCTCTCAGTATTTTATATTGATCCAATACATATTATTTTGAGCAGAATATATCTCAAAATATTATAGGAAAGAAATTACACTTTTGCCCATTTTCTCCTCGAAAAAAGGACAATACTTATTAGTTATAAATACATTATGAATCCTTCAAACTCAAGGCTCATAATGTTTTTATTCTTAACACTTTCAACATAAAATATTTATAGAGCCTACTTTAACTCAAGGTTCAAGGTCTTTTTATTCTTAACACTTTTAGTATAAATATTTTCAGAGCCTCTTTTAAAGTATCATTACACTTTCTATTTATGTAAAATTTTGGACTTAAGTATCTAAGAGTTCTCACATCCATTAAAAAAGGTTTCTTGTAGGTACTAGCAACTAACTACCTTGGCTTATGAGATACCACCAGCTACTAAGTATTAACCACCTGGGCTTTCCATATTAAGCTTTCAGATACCTTAACTATGAAGAATGAATCAAATTGCTTAAATTAAAATATTAACATATTATTTAATACATCAATATTATTCTTAAGCATTTTAGATTTTGGGACTCATCACCTGGTAATTACGTGTATTTATATATCTAATTACTAGGTTAGCCATGATAGTTATGTTGGTTATTGTATCATACAATGATTATTGTACCATGTGTGTTATTGATAAAAATATTAGTGATGAACAATATTATTAATGTGAAAAATAATAATTGTTAATTATATATAGAAAAAGTTGTGTATGCATGAAAAAACTTAGTATTAAAAGTTTGTATGTGTGGGGGCTCATAAGAATCTTTAAAGATGTGCCAAACAAGTTAATTTGGATAAATCAAGACCGGAAATTTTTTTCTTTTGAGTATTATCAACTGGCATGATCAAAACTTGAATCACTGGATTTATGAATCAATGTCGAATTTGATAAACTATGCAAGTTCAGGACGGTATGAAATCATCATTATAATTTAACAATGCATCCTAGCTGGAATTAAGTTTCATCCAGAAGAATTAGAACAAGTCGATGTTTGAGAAAACTATACGAGAGTATTGTTTTTAACTTTCTTGAATTTATTTTTTTTCCTCGTCTAGATTTAAGTGAAGCAGACTCATTTTAACAGCCAGTTTTTTATTTACTTTCCTGGGAAATTAATTAATTTTTTATAGCAAACCTCAGGTTAGTAACCCAATTATATATAGTTTCTTGGTCTGACTCCCTAAATCATATATAATTTTTTTTCTATTTGTTTTAATTTTTTTTTCATGTATAGTGAAGAAATATTTTCGTTGATAAAATCTCTTAAAAATATACCGATAAAAATATTTTTTTAATATTTTTATTTGTATTTATTGATTTTATGAGAATGATTCAACGACTCTACCCCTCTTTACCCCCATCAAAATATGATTCTTCTATTCAAGAACAGTACTGATCAGACTCCCATCTCTTTCCCTCGTCTCTAAAGTTTCCAATCAGGTGATCTCAACGTACGTATTGCACTATGAAGGATCTTGTATATCTGGACCATGCCTTTAAGCATACAAGCCTTCAAGGAACGAGCAGAGACTAGCAGGAGATTATCAAGAGAAATACCTCTAGCTATTACAGGAAACTAAATGACTTGTATGGAATATATGCACAGGTGGGATCACTTCTATAGCTTTTGTTTTCCAAGATTTGAATTACTTCGACTTCTATTCTCGTCTTAAATCTCCTGATCTGGCAAGCTTTAGCACTTTTGAGTAAAGAATAGATTAACGAACCTCTTGCAGCAATCTGGAATATGGTAGCTTGGTAGATACAGTTGAGAAGGAACGATATTTGATTGAAAATCCAAGCCGGCCCACTTCCTCTTTTTCCTTCCTTTTGTTTATGACGGATCGTGCATTTGCTTGCTCTGTAGCTTTTTCTAGATTGAAATGATAAAGAAGAATGAT
>Ga0325402_1003559_pt1 | contig 14112 bp, 9 predicted proteins | sample PopdelMetagenome_22_FD_207212 | JGI IMG/M metagenome (GOLD analysis project Ga0325402, IMG submission 207212) | Populus deltoides microbial communities from Bellville, Georgia, United States - Xylem-PdKOR-R3 | ecosystem: Host-associated > Plants > Phyllosphere > Stem > Wood/Secondary xylem... | reverse complement strand
AGTGAAAAACATTTTGAACCGCTACCACAATCTCAAACAAGCCCTTATAGAATCCTTCCACTTTCCACCTCCTTGCCTTAATTTAATCCCATTCATGTAATTTTTATATTCAAGTTTTCTATGTTTTTCAAGCGATGCATGCATATTCAATTGTATCCAACAAGTTTAGGAGATATACACTGAGGCGACAGTTTCCTGTCATTTTACATGCCTTTTGATTGTAACCATCACATACCATTTCATTCATGGCCAAGAAAATAACCACGTTGATCCATATGCTGAATTGTGTGTTCAGATATTTTCATGATGCTTATCGCACAAGGTGGTTGAATAAGCCAAGATGATAAACAATTATATCTTTATAGAGGAAAGTTCTAATTTCTTCTTATTGGTCTCTCTTAAAACTTGGCATCAGTCAATTTTTTGATAGCTATCTTGAATTTGGCACCAATCCTTTGTGTTTTTCAGCTTTAGGTCATTTTGGTTCTTGGCTGTTTTAGAGCATTGCTTTTATCCAGTATACTCAATATTATCGTCAGCAAAACATGCATCACCAGTTGAAAATTGTGTGTATATTTGTGCAACGGAAATTTTCTAGTTCAATAGTGAAACTTTGGGGCTTGATGTATGCTTGTGTAATTCCCAATATTTCTTAAATGTTATTCTTCCCCTGGTATTTTGCAGCATTTAGAATTACAAATAAGGTTTCTGTTCACAGTTGTAATGCTTCTGCCCGTGGTTTTTTTTATAGGGCCAGTCTCCTGATCAATTCAAGATTTTGATACCCAAAATTCCTGCATATTTTACAGTAAGAATTCTTTAATTGTGAGCTTATTTGATATTTTGACTTGTAATGAACCAAACACAAACACTTTTTTGGTAATGATTTATTATTTTAATTTAGCTCAATGTGCTTGAAGCACAACCTTTTTCATGTTAGTATTTGGCATTTATCCTTTTTTCAGCTTCGACTTTTAAGTAGTATTATCTAGGGTTGCTTGTGCATGGTACTAAATATTTTCTAGTGTTATGTGCTTGAAGCACAACCTTTTTCATGTTAGTATTTGGCATTTTTATCCTATTTTCAGCTTCGACTTTTAAGTAGTATTATCTAGGGTTGTTTGTGCTAAATATTTTCTAGTGTTATTTTGTGAAGGATCGCGTCAGATCATCTGTATGCTATTAGCTTACTAGTCAACACTATTAGAACGTTGTCTTGTTAGATAAGAGAAAGCTTGCTTTCTCTTCTTACTATTTTGGTGATTGTTTTGCATTTCTCTGCGAGTTTGAGACATTACATTTGGTAATTTCATGATGGAATTGTAGCATCTAAATGAAATAAAAATGAAAGTACAGTAATCAATTTTGGAAATATGCAGTGCATGATTAAAATTGTAAAAGAAATCAACAAGCTTTGTCTAGCCCTCCGGGGCAAGATGGCCAAGTGAGTTGCTATCATTAGATTGCTGGAATTCATTTTTCATGCTGCTTTTTTCTTCTTTTCTTCTTTCCTGTTGCCTTAATTGCATAGATGAATATTGGAAGCGTGGTAAGATGTGCAACCACATTCAAGGTAAATGATAGACACTCTTAAACATTAAGTTTCTTTAGTGCAAACTAACTCCATAAAGTGCAAACTACCTATCTGTGAGTGCTGTGTGTTGGGATTAATGCTTGATTAGTCCTTGATATGTCTCAGTGCAAGCTTAATCCTTATATTTTAGCTGCTTTATTGCCTAACATCCCCTGCCTTGGATACTCCAAATCAGAGCTATTTCTTCCTTTGTTTTCAAATCTCAGCTGAAAGCAAATGCAAAGCTTTTAAACTCAATTTAATCAATCACTGATTAATATAATTCATGTTTTATTCGTAACCACATTGCATTTACGGTCATAATTCCCTGGGATCTCTGTAGTAGATGAAGTGCAACTGAGTTGATGCTATTGTGAATTGTCATATTCTTTGTGGGGTATGTTCATATGTCCAAATTTTGTATTTTTGTAATTTCATGTAGAACATTAGGAAGATGAGATGCATACTCTTCCTCACTAAATAAAGACTCTTCATAACTTTTTAAAACAAAGGTTAAAGGAGCAATAACAGAGATCAAGATTTGCTAATATAGTTCTATCCACAAAAAATAAGAAGGCTTCTTGAATGATGCTAACTCTGTTGTGAAACTTAATTGATCAGGACAGATGTAAGCCATAACCAGTTTGGACTTTGGAATTCAAACATTGCATCTTAACCCATATCGTATCAAACCTTAAGCTATGTATTCCCCCTTATATGTTGTATTTAAATCCACCTTTTTTCCCCTTCTGGTTGGAATATTTGAATTATCAAGAAAGAAGTCTTTGACTCTTAGCATAAATGTGGTCATAAGAAATTGAATACCATTTTTTCTTCGCAAGAATGCCATAAGATGCTCCATAATAAAATATGATTTTTGCAAATGTTAACCCTTACGTTGTCGAGTTTCTTGCAATTCTCATTCGATTTAGCGAACTATGCTGGCATTCCTTACAAGATGCTCATCAATGTATGTGTCTTCTTGTGCTTGTAGGGAACAGGGGATCTAATGACTGCACTCCTGCTTGGATGGAGTAATGTAATATCTTTGTTCTTGTCCAATTTTGAGTCTGTCATTTTCCTTTTCCATGTAGTGTTTTATTGCGTATCATTTTTTCTCTTCATGCAATCCAGAAACACCCAGATGATCTTGCAAAGGCAGCAGAGCTCGCAGTATCAAGCTTGCAGGTATGTCTCTTGGTGATATGTGATTTATACCATGTTTGTATGTTGTCCCTTGTGCATGAAAGAGTCCCATTTGAAATACTTGCCATATCGCGGGTAAATTGTGGTTGGGTAATTCTTTTGATGTTTGGACTACTTGTAGGCAGTGCTGCAGAGGACGTTGGATGATTATAAAACAGCTGGGTATGATCCCCAGTCAAGCAGTTTGGAAATTAGATTGATCCAAAGCCAGGATGACATTCGCCACCCACAAATTAAATTTAAAGCTGAAAACTACTCCTAAAATGGGTGGAATTTCTGTGTTGGAAATGTATTTTATTCTCGTAGCAAATAATTGGACACTCGTGGTTTTGTCCCACAGGTTATTCCGTTTAAGGCAGTAAAATTTTGCATATGGCAACGGTAGGAAATATTATGTTTTTTTAATATTTAATTTAGAAATAGGAAAAAGGAAGGAAAGGAATATTTTATATGCAAATGGATCAACGATGAAGGATAAAGCCTTTTTCTTCTTCTTTTTTCTTCATGAAAGTGCAACGTAAATAATATTCTGTCATATTGGATGCCACACTTGAATTCATATCACATAATAAGTCGATCTATCTTTTCATATTGCTTGACAAGCCAATCTGCCTCCTGAAATTGAAAAGGTTCATTCATGTTCACGGAAGTTTTTCCCACGGGTGGTGGATCCAGGGTACCAATTAGGAGATGTTTTTACAGCACTTGAGACTCAAAACCTGGTTATTATGTCGATTATGTACAGACACGAGGTTCTGAGAGAAACCCCAATGGATCATGGCTGATAGATGAACTGGGATGTTGAAGGTGAATAACCACCACCTTGTCCTGCCACATCCTTTTTCTCCAATTGCAATGCAGCAACTACCAGAGCACAGGTTTTTCTATCCATGACTTGTAAACTCAAGCAAGCAATTAAAATGAAGGTGGATCAGATGAGAAAACTACAAGCAATTTGGCATCTTCTGGTCTCTGTTTATATTTATACTTTTCAGCGGCGCCATAGCTGCCGACAGAACCAGAGAAGTCGCTGGAGGTCATCTCAAATTGTTTGGTTGAGACCGACTTGCATCCAGATCATGGAAACGCAGAATGCTAATGAAGTCGATGGTTATGCTGACGTGGATGGTTTCATTTTTCCTGATAGTCTCTGTGTTTGAACATGGACAGTTCATGTCGAGCCTAGAGAAATGTCAAGAGGGCACCATAGTTTTGTGGAGTGTTCCCAGAACAGATATGTCTGAGAATTATGTAACAAAATTGGTTCATCCCATTAATTTAATTATTGATGAAGCTTCTTATTCAGTGTGGTGTTAGCGCTGCTGCGATGTTCACGTTATTATTCTAACAGAACCCAAATCCAAGGAATGAATCAAGACCAGACAGCATAACCCTAACTTGCCAAGCTCAATTCAAATGCCTCTTGTTATGAAGGTAGTTGGTTTTTTCGTTTGGTTGCCATTGCGAGAGAAGCATGCTGAGTTTGCAGTCATCCACTTTGAATTACCTCTCTGTATTGCCTCCTTTTTCCAAAGAAGATTCTCCGAGTGCCATTTTTTTTTTCGTTTGGTTGCCATAGTAACGTTTGTTTAAGGTTTTAAGATAGAAGAAACTTATATATTTTATGTTTTTATTTATATTTTTATGACTAGACACGGTTTTGTGTTAATATTTTATTTTATTTTCTTCTATCCCGTGAAATACAAATACTGATAAGATTTTTCTAGGGAAGGACAGAGGTGTGTGTTGATCTTATCTGAAAATGGATAGGTATTGTTGTGATGTGGCAGAATAGTAATCAGCAAGGCAATAAAACCAAGTGGTAAAATCAACAGGTATGGTACTAAATGCCAACATGGCCAAATCAATGATCCCTGTTGAGTGACAAGGAAAGTCTAAACCATCGCCATTAAACTATTGCCATTGTAACCTACTACTCGCTCTTCGAAGTGGAAAGGAGCCCCTGAGGTCCCCATAGCCACCATCAAAATAAATAAATTATGGTTTACTAGTGTTGGCCTTTAGAGACCACAGGTTTTTCTTGTGGATGCAATTTGTGCTTCCAGGCTTTCTCTAACTCCATCTACAGTCCATTTATAACCAACTTTCACTCCAGCTTCTCAATTCTCACTTCTCACTTCTCACCCTCTATACATGCCATTGCCCTCTCTCTTCAGGTTAGTTCCACTCGGTTTCTCTTACTTTTCTTGCTTTCAAGACTCAAGCTTTGAGTTGCCTTTTGCTTATGTTCTTAATTTGTAAACTGATTCTAGTTATGTTGTAATAGTGTTTCACACTTTTCAGCATCTGGGTTTCTTTTATTTCTTCTCTGTAATTTGCCATTTAAGTTTATACAGTTGAAGATATCACTTGTCACCATGTTTCATGTTATGGGATTGGGAATGCTTTTCAAGCTCTGAACTGAAGCCCTTAGTAAGAAATTGTAAAGCTACATGATTCCTAAAGAAAAAATTTCATGCCTAAATGAATTAACCAAGTATCTTTGTTGCAAAATAAGATGAATGGCATGTGTGTAACTACGATGAGAACTGAATTGTGGCTTTCTAATCTTAGTTCTGGTGCAAAAGTTTACTGCCATATCCTAAACTTTTTAATCCAAGTTTTAGGAACAATCAGTTCTTAAAGTTGTACCTAAATAAAAAGTGGTAGTTCCTTAGAAGTTATGGATTTAAGATTATGGGATTTGTGAGATGTGTTCAATTACTCATGTTTTGGAGATCCAATTAATCAATCATTTGACACTTTGAGTGTTTTAAGATTTTAATAATGCATTTGGTAATCCTGTTGGTAAAATGTGGAGAAGACATTCGCCCAAATCATGTCCGTTGATTTAGATTTTGTGCTGCAAATTGCATTTTTTTATCTGTCAGATCATAAATACATATGATTTGTTGGATCCATGCTGACTGAATTCATTGTTTTGTATGTTCATGATTCTGACCATGTCTCTATTAAGAAATTTGAAATGACGGGGATCATAATGTTTTGATATCTCATGATTCACATCTATTTGATATGAATTTTGACAGTTATGAAGAATAATCCCTTTTTAAGATTGTTCTAATAGTGTTCTTGTTCTCACTTAAGCTTTGAGCTGTTGTGAGGGAAATTCTGGCTGGTATCATTTTATTCTTGTCTTGATCTTTCCCATGGCACTTAATGCAAGCAAGGTTTCGAGCAGCCCTTTTGTGACTCAAAGGAAACTTACCTCTACATCTCATGGAATCATATGTTCCTTTTCCAAGTCATTCCAAAAAAATAAACTACACCCTACTCATCAAGGAATTGAGCTCCAACAACTGAGCAGTAAGCATCTCTTGACAGCAAAAGTGGCCTTCTCTGGTGAGAGTTTGCGGGGCATACATGGAAAACCAGTTAGTCTCATCATCTCTCGCAGATCTTCCACATTATGCCAGTCGACAAGAACTCAAAGAACTGAAGAAAAAGAATGTACTAGACCATACGGTGACAGTTCTGATTCATCCAGGTCTGATTACATAATTACTTGTGTTTCACCACTTGAAATCTACCAGACATGTCATAGGCATCCTTACTTTTATCATTGGACTTTGCCTTTCTGCCATTTTCATTTCAGTTAATGGCTTCAATTTCACTGTGGCACTAAGTAATTTACTCCTCCTTGCAACGTTGCTTACAGTGCTAATCAGTAGCTCTTACAATTCATATTTCATATGATTTAAGGTGAACAACAATCCATGCTTCTAACATGGAATGTCGGTGTTAGAAGTACAAATCTTAGCATCTAGGTTTGTGGAATCTGATTATTTATGTCAATGTTTATGTGAAGATATTGTATTGTCAACATGGTCTGAAGCACATTACAGGTTTGATCTTACCAGTTATCAAAAAGATAAATGCTGAAGAATACATGATTTCACTGCACTTCCTTTAAAAGGAATTTCATATTGTAGCTCGGCAGTATCTTTTTCCTGATTCATGTTCAACATGTTCTATCACTCTGAAAGAAAATTCTCTTTGTTAAGTTAGCAAACCAGGGTCACTTGTCAATGTTTCTTTTGTTTATTGGATCAACTTTCCAGTTTTGTGTAATTTGAGTGTAATAGATCGCCCTATTAATTTTCTATTTGAATCTATTTAGCCTTTCGATTATTGCAACTTTGAATTTACAGTACAAGTAAATTGTTGGGTATCAGGGCACAAATTGGAGAAAAGGAAGATGAGCATCAGCTCATGTCTGGGAGAACTATTCACTCATGTCATGCTTTAGCTGAAGCATGTAGATTTGTATATAATGATGCCAAGTTTGTAAATGAAAGGGCTCGCAACGACATTATTTTACTTTCACGGTAACATACTGTACCATATATATGTGCACCATTTCATGGGAAACTTTGCTTGTAGAGTTGGAATACTTCCTGGTTTTGATGAATGACAATGAATGCGTATTGTGGGAAACTTCTGGGCAAACTAAACAAAATGAGCTATAACTTTAGTTTTTCTTAGAGAAAATATGATGTGCTGAAATGTTTCAATTTAGTTATGTTTAAAGTACTGGATGGACAGTTTTATAGCTGTTCATTCTGATGCAAATGTTTTGATTTCATGTCCTTAACTAGTTTTATAGACCTTTGCTCATTATTTTCTTATTTTCTTCAGTGGGATATCAAGGCTAGATGCTCGTGCACGTAAAGGTGTTGCGATTCTTGGGTCTGGGTTTCTTAAACTCGATGGTAAATTCTCTGATCTTTCTGGCCAACATTTCTCAAAAACTATTAACCAATCAATTTCATACCACCACTAAAAATGCCATGCTTTGTCAATGTTGAAAACTAGATCAGATCAATTAATTTCATACTATTGAACATGTAGACAAATCCATTATATTGCATTTATGTTGATCTTTGTTCATGGCAATAGCTTTACCTTTTGTATTTTCAGATGGTTCCTTTTTATCATATTTTAAGGCAATGGCTGTTTTCTTTCTTTTTATATTTTAGGTGGGGCTTGAATAAATGTGATACGAAGCAACAATGAAATTATATACTTTCTGTGTGATGACTTTAAAGTATCTTATTTAAGATTCTCCAGATTCTACTGTTTCATGTGTTGATCTTCTACCCTGCAGCTCGAGCAAGAGAGGACACTGAGAAAATTGACCGTGATGTGAAGGAAAAGGCTGAGCGTCTTCATCACATCGCTACTGTATGTCAATCTAGAAGTTAAATTTTGGATTTCTGAAAGACAAAGGATATTTCTTTCTCTTGCGTCTAAATATTTGTTTGAATACTTTACTTTGCTGCAGATCATAAAGGACAGAGCTCAAACCAAATTGAAAACTGCTGCTGACAAGCATTGGAGTGATGGAGCCTTGGAGGTACCTGCCTCCTGTTCTCCTTCAGTGACTTCATTTATTCTTTATACAATGAATGCAACACTAAAAGTATAAATGCATCTTTCCTAGTGATGCATATCTGATATGTTTCTCCTTGATGGAATCTTTGGACACTTTTCCAGGCTGATTTGCGCCTTGCTGACTTCCGTGCCAAGCAACGTGCAATGGAAGATGCTCTAATGGCATTGGAGGTGAGCTGACTGCCAATTCTTTTTTAATACGTAGTACTGATGTTTGGCAGATAAGGTTGTGAAATAACTTGTAAGATTATCTCATCATCATAGTTTTTCATGCCCAGCACCACATTACTTGCTTTGTTTTTGTAGTTACTGTAACTATCCAAATATAACTGAGTGTAAGATTTTACTATCCTGTGCCCCTTGGAAAGAATGATGAATTTATCTGTGTGGTCACAGTTTGTCAAAAATATCCATGACTTGATGGTGAGCAAGATGTACAAATTGTGAGTTCTTTTGTTGATGGCTTGTCTCCTTTGTATATTGATTTCCATCTTTCCCCTCATTATACATAACCACTCATCCCTGAATCGCTATTTCCTGACGTGCTTTTGGCTATCAGCCCGCTGCGTAAGGAGGAAGGTTCACTAACTGCTAATGGCATACTGGGAAATATAATGCTTGAGAAAAATGGTAGGACACTGGACTTCTTCCCTGGAGAAGTATCAACAGATCGCATTACTGCTATTCAGGTCCTTTTTAATTGTCATCTTATTATTTTGATGCAACCATCCTCGTCAATTGTTTCAGTAATTGTAAATCTAATTTCATTTCATCTGATAAATAACAGGAAGCTTACTGGAGTATGGCATCTGTGCTCTCCGAAGCTGATGGAATTGACTATACAGATCCTGAAGAGGTCTGAAACTGCACTGATGTTTCTTTATGATGAGGCGATAAATATGATTCTGGTTTCAATGTTTTCTTATTCGCCTGTTTTTTCCTGTCTGGAGCAGCTCGAGTTGTTGGTTACAACTCTTATAGATCTTGATGCAATGGATGGTAAGGGTAGTGTATCTTTATTGGCAGAATGTTCAAATTCTCCAGATGTCAACACAAGGTAAGCTTCTTGAGATGCAATAACCCAATAAATACACTTTTTTCTACTCTCCAACTACATTTTATAGGAAGAAGTTTGTGTTTTTCTCTAGAAGAGGAATTTATTACCCTCCTTTATTTTATGAATTCCCAACACTTGGATTCTTTTACTAATAAAAGTTCTCAACAATTTCATCTTTGCCTGTAAGCTCTGAAATGTTTGATCACTGTCAGTAGTTGCAACTGCTGTGTGATCATTTTCAGCAATGTAACCCTAGTTACTTGTCTTCCTGGACTGATTTATGACCTCAGTGCATAAGAATGTTCTAGTTGCATCTTCCTGTGGACACTGTTACAGTATTCTAAACATTTGTCTGTGTTCCTTAATGTCATAAGCAACACTTATAATAGGTATTGGTTATACATATATTGAGAGCCCTGGGTTTCCGATCATGCTTCATCAGAATTTTGAAGGAAGTGAACAATGTTGACAGAGCATCAACATGGAAACCTCTAAGACTTTGAGACCACAAACTTCCATAACAATTATCATTCCTGCATGTTCTTGCTTCCCTTTTCTCGTTTATAGTTCAATTAATTTTGTGGTGCAGACAAGCACTGGCCAACGCGTTGGCAGCAGCCCCATCCATGTGGACTCTTGGAAATGCAGGCATGGGAGCCTTACAGGTACTTCAATTTTCTTTGAAAAAAAGCTAATTCTTTTCTTAATGGCATTAATTTTCACTTACAATTCTCCTCGCAGAGACTGGCAGAAGATAAAAACCCAGCCATTGCCAATGCAGCATCCAAAACTATCCATGAGCTGAAGAAACAGTGGGAAATACAGGAAGGAGATAGTTGGAGGTTTATGATGAATCAAAAACCAGTTGAAGAAGTAGATAGCCAAGAAGACAATAACGATGCAGATACAGGTTGACAAGTACTCAGACACATATACTGTAGATATCTACATGTAGGCTTAAATAGTTGCAGGCTAACCCTTGTCACCAGAAAGTGACGGGTGCTATTGCAATGTAGAAGGCTGTCTTGTTCTAACTGTGCCTTGTTTTTATCATGTCTAAGCTGTGCTTAACTTTTCATATTTAATATGACTGATCTATGAGAATTCAAAGACAAAGTTGGTCTTAATCTGTAAAGGCAGTGCATGCTAACATGGAAAAATATGTATGGCCTCTGCCTAATATGATACGAATAATGCTAGAGATACTTGAATTGTTGCTAACATAAAGCAATGAGCTACTTAAGTTGTTCTTAATCAGGTTGTCCAATGTTACTGCAGCAAGAAATTAGTTATCCTTTCAATCTTTTCTATATTGAAGTTATGTCAGAGGCAGACCATTGATCTCTCACGACATGAACTTGCGTGTAAGCATCAAAGGCAACGAGTCTTGGTTTCGAGACTCTCCCGTGTAATAAAAAACAAAAATGCATGTCTAGGTATCAAAAAGGTCGACGACTTTTCGTTAGTTTTGTTACTAAGTTTTTTATTATTATTATTTATCTTTACACGTTTTATTTGGTAGTGTGGTTGAATTGATTTTTATATCAAATTTTAAGATTTTTTTTAATGTTTTTAGAATATTTTAATGGTTTATTATTAAAAATATTTTTTTTAAAAAAATTATTTTAATATATTTTGAAGAAAAAATTATTTTGAAAAATAACATTTATTCCAAACAGCCCCATAATATTTACATTGATTTATATGTTATAATTTGTTATTTTATTTTTTTATTTTTTTAATAATTAAAAAATTAAAAGAACAAAGATGAATTTTTTTTTAAAAAAAATTAACATTTCATTTGTATTGATCAAGAGGTGTGGAAAACTTTAGTTTCATCCTTGAAGTTTTAAATTTTTATATATTTGATACTTATTATTTGAGAAATTTACGATTAGGTTCTAAAATGTATTTTGTTTGTATTTAGTCCTTGTGTGTAATAAATAAAAGAGAAAGTCATTAAAAAAAAAAGTGTTTATAAACTGTACGTGATATTAATTATAATCATCTAAACTATAATATTAAAAGTAAGTTGTTTTTCAAAATTGTGATAAAATTATAATTAATATTATGATCAATAACAATAATATTTTTTAAAAAATATTATAGCTCTAAAACACAATATTATTGAAATGTTATGTTTATAAAGCATGAAATTATTAAACTGTGATATTTTACCAAAAACTTTTTTTCATCCTGTGTTACTTAGCCTCTCTTTTTTAACGTTCTAATTACACAATTTATCCCTATAAGAGGGTTCTATTTTCAATTACAAGTGATTTGATTCTTGAATTGCTCCTCTACTTACCCTTTAAACAGACAAGATTAAGTTATTTTTCTATAGAGTTTTTAAGCATTCGTGGATACCTTGTATTGAGATTTCTTTCTCACCACCTCCTAATTAAAATCTCATATCATGAATAATAATCAACTTCTTTACCATAAATATATCATCTAGACGAAAGCTTGAAAAAGGACTTTGGAACCTGTTTCCTGTATGAACAATGAAGCTCATGCAACATCAAAGTGCTAGGATTTGAGCATGCAAACTTGACAATCCAATTCGTATAAACATACAAGAAGCTCTATTATGAAAGCAGAGAAAACTGTACAGCTGCAAAAACTGAGCTGCTGCAGATCTGGTGCATTGAAGTTCTAAATGCCAAGCAAACTATGAACATCCCGCATGCCAGTACCTTGCAAGATCCAAATGGATTGAAGTTAGGTAGAGGATCACCATTGGACCTTAATCATCTTATGGGCCTACTTGATTACATCACAAATTCACATGACAACAGCTGATCTTCATCCTTATCCCATAAGGGGTAAATCAAGGCACCACTAAGCTGGGTACAAGAGGTCCATCACTGGACCTAAATTCCTTCAAGAAATGGCAAAAACACATACAGGACCCTTCCCTCTTGTTAATAATAATAATCTCTCTGCACTAATCCACTTCTGGACCTGGTGCAATAAGGTTTGTGAACACAAGAAAAAGAAAAGAAATCTTCAAGGTCAAGTGTGATTAGATTCCTTGATTAACAGTGCTTATGCTACTTAATTCCAGGAATCAACTTTTCAAAAAGTAAAGGAAAACAAAGGCACCAAAAAGCAAAAGCAAGGAAAGAGAGGGGCCAGATCCTACCATACCAAATACAGCTTTATTCACACAGAGGCTCTTTGGTCACCATCACAGTGCCCTAATTTGATCCACTCCCCCTCTCTTTTTCCACTCCCTTTTTCTTTCCTCCCATGATGTCTGCCACTGTTTGACACCAATGTTTCATCATTCCGGTTCCTCCTTTCACTTTTACTTAAAAATAGTATCCCAAGTTTTTCTTCTCTCTTTTTTTCCCCACTTTCTGTAGAGTGCATGAACCTGAAATGTTCATATTGATTTTGAAGTTGTAACTAGAACATCTCAGTTACAGTTGACATCACAGCAGAGAATCTCATGCATGCTTATGAAAACATGACAACCTTATCTACATGCAAAATTGTGAAGTTGTTTGATGTTGAGGTTTTTTGAGGTTAAATTTAGTTGCAATTTCAGTTTATTTTTATTTTTATTTTTGGAAAAGATATAACATAGAATGAGAGATGCCTTTCTTTTTGTCAATCTTATAATTTATGTATAAGAAATGATATTTAACCCAAAAAACAATATGAATAATTTTAAAGATATTCTTAGTGAATTGTAATATTAATGTGGGATCCAAATTCCAATGATGGATTTTTTTTTTTTAATTTTCTTAGGAAATAGCATTATTTTAATTTGTATATATAAAATAAATTTAATCTCAAATCATTTGGTTAAACACTAAAGAAAAAAAAGCTATGGGGGTTGAATTCTCAGTGTTGTTTGCCCAGTTTTCCATTCACATTTAAAATACAATAAAATATTCAATTACTAAAATAATAATAATAATAATAATATCAAATGCTAGAGAGAGCGTCTGTCTAACTGCGTCGTAGCAGGTGGGCCAATCCATTTACAAAAACTGTGGCCCACCAGCTCAATTCATGAGGAGGATTGTGGGCCACACCTTCCGCGTGGTGTCATCAAAATCAATTCAAGTGGCCCCCCCATGGCCAGTTTACAAGTGTTTGTTTATCCTAATCTATACTTTCTGAAAATGCGATTTACATGATTATTCCAAAAATGAAGAATGTATTTGTACAGGGTACCTTCATGGTTTATAAAGATATTAGGGTTAATACTGAAGTAATTATGTGAGTTTATATCATAATTGTCAAATCCAATCTTGCTTGATGGCCGACTCACTGATTTAGAGTTTGATCTTAGTAGCAACAACTTGAAAAATTTACTAATCAAATTTAAATAACTTGAAAAGTTAATTAATGACTCAGATTAGATACATCTCGAATGATTTTTTTATTTTTATTTAAAATAATATTATTTTATTAAAAAAATATAATAAACTCTAATCAACTCACCAACCCATAATTTCAAAACCCAACTCACAACCCGAGTTTTAAATTAAATTTTGAATTAAATCAGATTTTATAATTATGATTGATATCATACTTGTGTTGTTATCGATTTATTTTTTGATATATATTTCACATGCTAACCTAAGCTTGAGTTCTTATTATTATTATTATTATTATTATTATTATTATTATATTTTTAAATTTGTATTATTTTAATTAACTAAGATTATTAAGCACAGTAAAATTATTAAATGTATATCAAATTGTTTTTGCTTCTTTATGAGCACTTGCATCGCCTTATATCTTTTTTTGCATTTGAAAAAAAACTTTGGCCGACCTTAGCATAACGTGTGAGCTTATCTAGTTAATATACAAATGCAATGCAAGAGATTCACGAGTTTGAGAT
>Ga0325402_1003556_pt1 | contig 14120 bp, 15 predicted proteins | sample PopdelMetagenome_22_FD_207212 | JGI IMG/M metagenome (GOLD analysis project Ga0325402, IMG submission 207212) | Populus deltoides microbial communities from Bellville, Georgia, United States - Xylem-PdKOR-R3 | ecosystem: Host-associated > Plants > Phyllosphere > Stem > Wood/Secondary xylem... | reverse complement strand
AACACCTGATTCGCTGCGGACAACATAAATTCGGTAGCGAACACCTGATTCACTGGGAGCACCAAATTCGACAACGAACACCTGATTTGCTGCGAACAACATAAATTCAGCACCCAAAACATGATTCGCTTTGCCGCCAACACCATAATTCGACAGCGAAAACCTGATTCGCTTCACTGCCAACACCCCAATTCAACAGCGAAAACCTGATTCACATCGCTGCAGACAACACAATTTGGCAGCGAAAACCTGATTCGATTCGCTACGGACAACACAATTCACCACCGAACACCTGATTCGATTCGCTACGGACAACATAAATTCGGCAACGAACACCTAATTCGCTGTGGAGGACACAATTCAGCAGCGAACACCTGATTTGTTGTGTAGTACACAATTCAGCAGTGAACACTTAATTCAGCAACGAACACCTGATTCGCTACGAACAACACTAATTCGGCCGCCAACACCTGATTCGCTGCAGAATACTCAATTTGGCAGCGAAAACCTGATTCACTGTGGTGTACACAATTCTGCAGTGAACACCTGAGTTGCTGCGAGCAACTCAAATTCGACAGCGAGCAACTGATTCCCTGTAGACAACTCAAAGTCAGCTGCGAATGCCTGATTCGCTTCGCTGCGGACAACACAATTCGGCAGTGAAAACCTGATTCACTGCGAACAAAACAAATTCGACAGCGAACACCTTATTCACTGTGGACACCTTCAATTCGGCAGCGAACACCTGATTCGCTGCGGATAACACAAATTCGACAGTGAACACTTGATTTATTGTGGAGTGCAAAATTCAGCAACGAACACCTGATTCATTGCGGACAACAGAATTCGAAAACATAAACCAGATTCACTTCGCTACCGACACCATAATTCGGTAGCGAAAACCTGATTCGCTTCGCTGCCGACACCCTAATTCGGTAGCGAACACCTGATTCGCAACGGACAACACAAATTCAGCAGCGAAAACCTAAGTTGCTACAGACAACACAAATTCTGCAGCGAAAACCTGATTTGCTTTGCAAAACACAAATTCAGCAGCGAACTCCTAATTCACCGCTGACAACACAAATTCGGCAAAGAACACCTGATTCGATGCGGAATACACAATTCAACACCGAACACCTGATTCGCTGCGAACAACACAAATTCGACTGCGAACACCTGATTCGCTGCGGAGTACACAATTCAGCAATGAATATCTGATTCGCTACAGACAACATAAATTCAGCAACGAACACTTAATTCGCCGCGGACAACATAATTTGGCGGCGAAAACCTGATTCCCTTCGCTGCGGACAACATAATTTGGCAGAGAATTCCTGATTCACTGCAGACAACACAAATTTAGCAGCGAACACCTGATTCGCTGTGGACAACATAATTCAGCAACGAACACCTGATTCGCTGCAGAATGCACAATTCGACAGCAAACACCTGATTTGTTCTTTGCATCCAGCATAATCATACATTTTAGCATGAACACACATGCAAATTCAATTCCAGCACATACTTTTTCATTAGATTCCTATTTCGGTTATATCATGTTTCAAGGCTACAAACACACATGTTTTTTGCACTTAACATCCACCAGCATATTTTTGTACAAGTTCTTCAACCACATATGCAAAATTCATGACATTAACACATTTATAATTTTGTTTTAGTTTCATATAATTAAGCAACTCTAACAAGATCATCATCTTTGCTTTTTATCCCTTTAATCTATGTTTTGTCCAGCCCTCACCATGGCCGGCCACCTCTCTAAGTTTTTTTCATTCAAAATTATACATTTCCTCTATTAAATGTTTAGAAATTAGGTCCCCCATTCAGCCCCATTTTTATCCCTCGTCCTTGTCTAGTTTTCTTTAACAGTTAGTGTGAGAATCTTAGGCTATTTACTTCTCCCCTTTCAGCTCTAAGGGCCCAATAACAAGTGGAGGAGTAGTATGGTTCATACCTCATGAATTTAACAAGTTCAATGCAAGTTGTGGTGGCCTGCTCTCCCTCTCCTTTTTGGTTTTCTTCCTTCCCTTTCTTGTTGTCCAGCAGGCTTCTAGGCTCCTCTTTCTCCTAAGTTTTTGGTTTTGTCTACTTCTTCTTATTCACTTCTCACTCCACACTCGGGGAAAGTAGCATGCAGGCTGGTTGGGCTCAGTTTTTTGCTTGGTGGAGGGATGTGTGTGCTACAGCCATGGCTGCTGCCGGTTTTGGAGGAAGGTCTAGGCTCTAGCTTCCACCATGTATTCGGTCACTTTTCCTTCCCTCTAGCTCTTTTCTCACGCAACACCGTAGGAGATTTGCATGTAGCTGGTCGGTTTCAGTCTTCTCTTTGGGAAGAGGGAAAGGGTTTGTTGCATGCAGCTGGCCGGTTTCGCCTTGGGAAAGAGGGAGAGGGCCTATTGCATGCAGCTAGCTAGTTTTGCCTTGGGAAAGTGGGAGAAGGCCTATTGCAAGCAGCTAGCCACCCATTTGGGGAAGAAGAAAGGTCACCTTCCCTCTCTCATTGCATTTATACCCCCTATTAAATAAGAGGGATGTGTCTGGGTGTTGGATATCTCTGGTCCCTATCCCTCTTTTGAGTTATCTTAGATTGGTTCGTATTCCAATTCTCCCCTAGGATAGGCCAATCCAACACTAATTTTTATTGGGTTATATTGTGCCACTACTGATTCAGAAATCAGCAGCTAAAAACTTTGTCGCTACTGAATTAGAAATCGGCAACAAAACTACGGCGCTATTGATTCAAAAATCGACAACCAAAAACTGTGCCGCTGTCAATTCAAAAATTGGCAGCCAAAAATTATGTCACTACCGATTCAAAAATCGGTAGTGAAAATTGTGTCGCTGTCGATGTGTCACTGCCGATTCAGAAATTGGCAGCCAGAAACTGTGTTGCTACCGATTCAAAAATCAGCAGTGATGGTGGAGTCATTTCGGCTTTACTTCTTTTTTTTGTGTTTACAATGAAAGACCTACCATTGTATTATATCGAATGAAATTATCACGAATGGTTGTATGAGTATTCCGAGGGATCTATTGTTGTATTGTATTGAGCATTAACTGTCATAAATTGTTGGATGAATAATATGAAGGGTGTACTGTTGTGTTATACTGTATGTTAAACTGTTATGGAATGTTTGTTTGTGTATTACAAAGGATCTATTATCATGTTTACTGAATGTTAAACTATTACAGAACATCTATACGAGTATCACAAAGGGTCTACTATTATGTTACAGTGAATGTCAAATTGTTATGAATCATTTGAATGAGCAATTCAAAGGATATTACCATGTTATAGTGATTTCATAAACTACCTCTGGAACATTTGATGGGTTAATGATTAGCTTCGGCTAATGGCACCCAAGTGAATGACCGGGATGAACAAATAATTAGCTTTGGCTAATAGCATCCCAAGTGGATGACTGAGGTTAATAAATGATTAGCTTCGGCTAATGGCATCCGAAGTGGATGACCAAAATGAACAAATGATTAGCTTCAACTAATGGCATCCCAAATGGATGACTGGGATTGATAAATAATTAGCTTCGGCTAATGGCATCCTAAGTGGATGACTAGGATGAATAAATTATTAGCTTCGGCTAATAGCATCCCAATTCGATGACTGGGATTAATAAATGATTAGATTTGGCTAATGGCATCCTAAGTGGATGACTGGGATGCACAAATGATCAACTTTAGCTAATGGCATCCTAAGTGAATGACCGAAATGAATAAATGATTAGCTTTGGCTATTGGTATCCTAAGTGGATGATCGGGATGAATAAACGTTTAGCTTCGACTAATGGCAACCTAAGGGGATGACCAGGATGTTAGTTTCAAGAATTGATACATTCATGTGTACTATGTTTTGTATATACCAAATATATGAAAGAACTACAATTATTATGCTTTAAACAAAGAATAACATTAGTTCGATTAACGGTATTCGAGATGGATGACCGGGTTTGAGTATTTAATTAGCCTCGGTAATTGATGAATTATTAAGGGTGGTATTTACATAAGTAAGGAGAAATGAAAGAATTATGCTCTTTTGGTCCATGAATGAAATGTAACGTTAATATTCTTTATTATGTTTTTAAATTGCCTATAATGTTTGAAATTATCTTGTGCTATAATAGGGACATCAAACCAATATGGCGCGTGAGGAAATCCATTTCGCGACTCATATATTTTGAAAAGAACGATATATTCACATGTTATGAGTTATATGAGTTCTGTATGAACAGACGTGTTAATCGCTCAATTAGTCGTCCGACCTCTTTTGTAAAGACTTGTAATGAAAAATTGAAATGGAACACGAATGTGTATGTGCGAACATGTAGATATGATGTGTATGAATATACGTACATGGTACTCTTCTTATGAGGATGTTATGTTGTGAAATTACATGAGGTCAAGTTAACGAAAGTACTAGTTGTGTATCTTGCCATTTGGCACTCTTGTATGAACTCGTGATCATAGCGAGACTAGATTAGGAAGGTGAATTTATGAGTATGTCAATATGATGTAATGTAAACCTATGAGTATGGAGATAAAATATTATTATGGGCATGTGTATTCTGAATCCGTTTAATGGGAATGTTGATTTACGTGATCTTATGTGGATTGTGCCTTGTTAATGAATGGAATGCTATTATAAATCTTTAGAATGATATGATGAAAAACATCCAGAACCTGACAATTTATAAAAAAAAATCTCCATCGATTTTGGCCTTGAAAAAGTTGGGTCGTTACACGGCATATAGGAGCAATCTCAAAGAGTCTATGGAACTCCAATGGAGTGGAGGAGTTGTTGTCGAAAGGATACATTCGTGAGAGCATGAGTCCTTATGCAGTTCTCGTGCTTCTTGTCCCAAAAAAAGATAAGACTTGGCGAATATGTGTCGATTGCAGGGCTATCAATAACATTACTGTAAAGTATCGACATCCTATTCCCAGATTAGATGATATGTTGGATGAATTGCATGGTTCTAAAATATTTTTGAAAATTGATTTTAAAAGTGGTTATCATGAAATTAGGATGAAAGAAAGGGATGAATGGAAAACTACTTTTAAAACTAAATATGGTTTGTATTAGTGGTTGGTTATGCCTTTTGGACTTACTAATGCACCTAGTGCTTTTATAAGATTGATGAATCATGTTTTGAGTGCTTTCATTGGTAAGTTTGTTGTTGTCTACTTTGATGATATTTTGATTTATAGTAAAGAGTTTGATGAACATATGGATCATTTGCGACAAGTTCTTTGATGAGCATATGCTAATTCAAAAAAGTGAGATTTTTGCATGGATAGAATTATTTTTCTTAGATATGTTGTTAGTGCAAAAGGTATAGAGATGGATGAGACTAAGGTTAAGGCTATTCAAGAATGGCCTACACCAAAATCAATAACAAAAGTTAGAAGTTTTCACGGTTTGGCTAGTGTCTTAGGAGGTTTGTTAAAGACTTTAATATGATAGTCTCTCCATTGACTGAAATCATTAAGAAATCCGTATGGTTCAAGTGGGGTGAAGAACAAGAAAGTGTTTTTAGCTTGTTAAAATCAAAGTTAATTTCGGCACCATTACCATCTTTACCTGATTTTAATAAAGCTTTTAAGATTGAATGTGATGCTTCAGGAATAAGTATTGGAGCTGTTCTAATGAAAGAAAAACAGTCCATTACTTAGTTTAGTGAGAAACTTAATGGCGCAGCTCTTAATTATCCCACTTATGACAAAGAGTTGTATGCATTAGTAAGAGCATTGGAAACTTGGCAACGTTATAAATGGCCTCGAGAGTTTGTTATACATATCGATCACCAGTCATTAAAACATTTAAAGGGTCAAGGTAAGATAAATAGGTGACATGTCAAGTGGATTGAGTTTATTGAAACTTTTCCAAATGTGATTAAGTACAATCAAGGTCAGGAAAATGTGGTTGCCGATGCTTTGTCGCGAAGTATGTTCTTCTTAATACTCTAAATACTAAATTATTAGGATTTGAGTATATTAAAGAATTGTATCTTGATGATAATGATTTTGGTTCTACATATGATAAGTGCAAAGTTTCAGCCAAGGATAGGTTTTTTAGGCATGATCGACTTTTTTAAGGAAAATAAATTGTGTGTGCCTAATTGTTCTTTGCATGAATTGCTTGTAAGGGAAGCTCATGGGGGTGGTTTAATGGGGCATTTTGGAATTGCTAAGACTTTGGATGTTTTACATGAACACTTTTATTGGCCTGACATGAAAAGAGATGCGCAAATAATTTATGAAATGTGCATAACATGTAGACAAGCTAAGTCTAGAGTAATGCCTCATGGGTTATACACACCTTTACCTGTTCCTAAGGAACCTTGGGTTGATGTTTCTATGGATTTTATTTTGGGTCTACCTAGGTCTAGGAAAGGAAGAGACTATATTTGTTATTGTGAATAGATTTTCTAAGATGGCACATTTCATTGCTTGTCATAAAACTGATGATGCAACAAATATAGTTGACCTATTCTTTAGAGAGGTTATTCGGCTACATGGTGTTTCTAGGAGTATTGTGTCAGATCGAGATGTTAAGTTTTTAAGTTACTTCTTGAAGGTTTTGTCGGGTAAGTTAGGGACTAAGCTTTTATATTATACTACTTGTCATCCACAAACAGACAGCCAAACTAAAGTTGTTAATCGAACTTTAACTCAATTGTTAAAGGCTATCATTCAAAATAATCTTAAAAAATGGGAAGATTGTTTGTCATTTATTGAATTTGCATATAATCGTAGTGTGCATTCTACTACTAATTATTCATAATTTGAGATTGTTTATAGTTTTAATCCTTTGACACCATTAGATTTGATTCATTTACCTGTGGATAAAAGGGTTAGTCTTGATGGTACTCAAAAAGCACAGGTGGTGAAGGATTTACATGCAAAGATTCGGCAACAAATAAAGAAAAAAAATGAACAATGTGCACACAAGGCTAATAGAGGATGAAAATTGGTGAGGTTTGAACCAGGTGATTGGGTTTGGGTGCATATGAGGAAGGAAAGGTTCCCTGAACAAAGAAGAGCAAAGTTGATGCCTCGAGGAGATGGTCTTTTTCAAATCATAGAAAGAATTAATAATAATGTCTATAAAGTGAATCTACTAGGTGAGTATGGTGTTAGTGCTACATTCAATGTTGTTGATCTTTCTTTATTTGATATAGGTGATGATTTGAGGTCGAATTCTTTTAAGAAGAAAGGGGATGATGCGATCCAAGCACTAAAGGATCCATTGGAGGTTCCGGTTAGTCTAGTTACAAGGCTTAAAGCTAAGAGGTTCAAAGAGGCTTTCAATGGACTTCTTCAAGATACGTGGGCTGAGGTGGATTTCAAGAGGAAATTAAATAATGAGGATCAAGCCGTGATTAATCTTATTCATGTTCAAAAGGAGCTTATTGGTGGAACCAAGACCATTACACAATGATTGGGAGAAGAAGACTAAATTCAGATAGTTTAACCTTTCTCTACCTTTTTATCATAACTGGAGCAATATGTTGAATTTTGAGGTGATTCTAGTTGGGGTGGAAACTAGACTTCCATACCTTTCCAATGGTATATGGCAACACCTTCTAATTCTTTAAGACGAGAGAGAACCATCCGTTTGAAGTTGGGCTTTACGGCTGCCAGACAGAATGCGGAAATAACCGAACTTGTTTATTAAATTAGTTGGGCTATTAAACTTTGTTTATTTTATGACAAAACACTTGTTTGGATTTCAGACTTGTTTATTTTATTTATTTTAATTAGTTTGAGCTACATTTAGCTTGGGTTGATTATTATTTAAGTTGGGTTTATATGTGACTTATTAAGGAAACTAGGGTTTTTGGCTTGGGGTATAAATATTCTTGCGAATAATTTTCAGCACACTTTTTTTTGCTAATAATATTTTGATTCTTGCCGACCTTTGGTGTCAATCTTGGTTCTTTATTGAACTTTCAACTCTTCAAAGAATTGATCAATCTTTGTTGTGAAATTATACTCCTTTTGCTCGTCTCCAGGTGTAGGCGTTTATAGTCTTATTGTCTTGGAGCAGGTCTTTCATTGTGATAAGCTCATCTTATTTTCAACAAACTTGGATTAGATAGATCTTGGGTTCGGCAATCTAGCCCTTGCCAAACTTCAATTGGATCCCTGGATTTACGCGCCTTTTGCACTTTTATCCTTGGTCTTGGATTTATGCAATTGAACCCCTAATTGACCCCAAAACTTTAATTTCTTGTGATTTTGCCCCTGATTTCAATCAATTAACATGGTAAAAACTAAATTTGATCTCTTAAAATTTCACTGTTCTTAATTACGCCCAAATTGGGCCCCCAAACTTAATGTTTTACCAATTAAACCCCAAATAAAATTAATTCAACCCATGTAAAGTGTAATTAAGTGCTTCACTTAATTAAATCCTTCAATTGAACCAAAATTAATTCTTAAACATAATTAAAAATTAATTTGGCCTATGATTAAATCAAATTGGTCTATTAAAAATTTAATTATGTCATTGGACTTAATTTTTATGCAAATTCATCCAATAATCATTTAATTTGACCTTGAATTTGCATTGTTTCTTCATTTGTTAGCATAATAGGGTACTATTAGACTTTAGATAGTAAGTTTTGTAAAGAAGAAAAAGAAAGAGAGATAACGGACTCACCGTATCAAGAAATGACGAATCCTTCCGAAAGTATTTGAAGTGAGGGCTAGGAAACACACTTAGAGAAAAAACATAAAGGTTTTTCAAAGATTTTAAAATAGTCGAATTGTCATGGGTAACCTATCTAGGAAATAAAATAAAAAAGTGTTTTCAAGGTGGTGAAAATGCGGAGATTTTTCAAAGTAGTGAAAAATAAAAAGATTTTTCAAAGTGGTGAGAAATGCAAAGATTTCTCAAAATGGTTTCATTGTAATGGGCAACCAGCCCAAATAGAAGATTGTCAAAGTGATGAGAAATACGAAGATTTCTCAAATTGATTTCATTTTAATGGGCCACTGGCCTAGATGGAAGATTTTGGAGGTGGTGAGAAATGCGAGGATTTCTCAAAATGATTTCATTGTAATGGGCAACCGGCCCAGATAGAAGATTTTGAAGGTGGTGAGAAATGCGAAGATATCTCAAAATGGTTTCATTGTAATGGGCAACCGGCCTAAATGGAAGATGAAAAGAGTTTTCAAAGAGGTCTGATTGTGATAAATGACCTGCCTAGGTGAAAAAATGAAATGTCTTGAAAGGACAACATGATAGGGCTCAAAGGTGCACTATTCAAGAGATGGGAGCTCAAAGGAGCGTTTGAAAAGAGATAGGACCCGAAGGGGAATGAGGGCTGAAAAGTACACTCGAAGGAGGGCTAAAAAGTGCACTCGAAAGGAGATAGGGTTAGAAAATGAACTACATGAGAAACGAGGGCTCAAAGGCACACTCAAAAAGGAGGTAAGGTTAGAAAACACGCTACCCAAGAGCTGAGGACTCAAAGGCGCATTCGAAAGGAGGCAGGGTTAGAAAACATACTACTTGAGGTGTAAGGGCTCAAAGGTACACTCAAAAGGATGTAGGGTTAGAAAACGCACTACCCAAGGGGTGAGGGCTCAAAGGCGCACTCGAAAGGAGATAGGGCTAAAAATGCACTACCCGAGGGGTGAGGGCTCGAAGGCACACTCGAAAGGAGACAGGGTTAGAAAATGCATTACCCAAGGGATGAGCGCTCAAAGGCGCACTCGAAAAGAGGTAAGGGTTAGAAAACACACTACCCAAGAGGTGAGGGCTGAGAGGCGCATTCAAAGGGAGGTAAGGTTAGAAAACGCACTACTTGAGGGGTGAGGGCTTGAAGGCGCATTCTAAAGGATGCAGGGTTAGAAAACACACTACTTGAAGTGTGAGGGCTTGAAGGCGCACTCGAAGGGAGATAGGGTTAGAAAACACATTACCCAAGAGGTAAGGGCTTAGAGGCGCACTCAAGAAGAGGTGATGGTGAGACACTAATCTATCAAGAATGAAAGCAAGGCATCATAATCAAAATGCATGTATACTTACCTGAGAAATATAGGTCCCCTTCTCTTCATTGAGTTTTTCTTTTCTCAAAAGTTTAAATCTCTGATAGTAAGCTTTGATGACTTTTTTGCTCTTGCTTACAAAAGATATAACATCAACATACTTCTTTGCCCACAAACCTTTATCTAAAAGGTTGTTAGCTCTGCATCATATCTCCTGTTTTCTTAGAAAGGGAATCATGGAGCAGCCCTATGTGTTTTGCTAGATTGCCCACTAATTTGATCATGCCCGCAAGTGTTTGTTTAGGGTTTTTTTTAGGGACAAGACTTCGTGAAAGAAGATTTGGTTATTTACAAGGAATTGTTTTCATGCAAAATTTTTGGAATTTCAAAATTATTCCAAACACAGAAACCATCTTGATATTTGTTTAAAGCAAACTCATTCTGAAGAAATTCAAGTGATTCCTATAGACAAGTTCTTATAAGTGTTAAAAACATTTGTTTAGCTTTTGGTGAAGATGTGAAGTAATGTTTAGTTGGTCAAAAGGGCTAAAGATCTAATATGAGGGTTTCAAAGAACCAGTTTTCAAAGCATTCATTTTGCTTGCATGAATAATGACTCGTTTAGCATGGAAGAGCATTGCCTACCGATCCAGATTATTTGCATTTGATCAGAAATGGCATGATTAGGCCAGTAATGTAGGCTCTGGCTCTTGGTTATGAAGAAAAAGGATATTTATTGGCTTAAAAGGTGTTTAAGGGATTTAAAGACTAGAGATCACTAGTGCTTATTTCCCAACCTCTTCTTTTAGTTCATAAATTTTCTAGACCTTGGAATTGATGGTCCATCATGCCCTTCCTAGTGTCGGGTTTGGGTTTTTTCTTCATTTGATTGTGAGAATCATCATATTGTTTATTTTTGGTGGTATGCTCAAATGTTTTGGATCTTTTGGATTCTTTCATTCCCCCCAACTTTCTTTAGGCACCCTTAATCATTGAGAACTTTATTTCTCACACTTGCCCCTCAATATTGTTTAGGCACTCTCTTTTTAAGGATTTTCTTTCATGTTTCCCAGTGTTATTTGGGCACTTTTAATCATTAAGGATTTTTTGCACTTACCCCCGAGTGTAGGGTGTGATCCTAGCTAAAGTTATTTTTCAAGAAAAACATATTAGGCTCAAATGGGGACTGCAAAGGATTTTTAACCTTGTGAAAGAATTGCCAAAAATGGCCTTCCATCATTTCAAATGCATGCATTCAGAATCGACAAGCTTTGCTTTCTTTCATGCGAATATGCAAAATGACTTCTTATTATTAATGTAGCTAAAACTCAGCTTTGAAGTCATCTCATGACGTTTGGGTTGTTCTTCGTGTTTATTAGGTGTTAGGATATCACTTAAAATTCTAGAACTTGTTTGTTAAAACAAACATCAATTTAATTTTTTTTCTATTAAAACTTTGATTTCTCAAAAATCCTTGTGAAAACATGGGATCATGCGTGCTTTTTTAGGAAAAAAGGGAAAACACCAAAGAATTCTTCGTGCGGTGATTTTTTGAGTAAAAGGTGTGTTTAAGGTGTTATTTGCATAAAACAATTAAAAAAAGCACATCATGAACACAAGAAAACATATGATCTTATTAACAAGAAAGGCTCATTTGACAGGGAAAGTCTTGTGGCATTATGAGCCAAATTGCCAACAAGACTAAAATAGGTTGAAATATACATGATCAAGCAAAAGGAAATAATTGGGCAGGCTCCATTCTCCCATTATGTGGCAAAAATTCATCCTCTATCATGGACATCCTCGAGAATACACACTGCCTTCTCACACCCTGCTCTTGCCATCAGTACTTTGAGGTTTCTAGAGCATTCTGCCTCAGTGCATTCACTAATCCACTACCTGAAGCATGATTAGGTAGGGGATTCGTACTCATATTTGGAGTTTCTTTGAACGTTATCCACCCAGCTTTAATCAAATGCATGAGCTTCTTCTTAAAGGCATTGCAAGTGTGAATGTTGTGTCTCGCAATGCCAGCATGGTACTCATAGGGGAGATATGGCTTGTACCAATTAGGATAAGGTGGTTGCAGAGGCATGAGTGGTTCTGAAGCTATATGTCCAATGCTCATTAGCTTTTGGTACATCTCATTTAAGGGCAATGGTAATGGGGTAGCTATTCCTGGACTTTTTGGTGTTTGATTTAAGGGTCGGGTTTTCTGGTATGAAATGAAGGGTTGAGATTGATGTTAGCAATTTGGGTGAAGTGTGGTAGTTTTGGAAGGGGTTTTTCCTACCCTTGTAGCCACCCTCAGCATGGTCAACCTCTTTTCTTTTACCTTCAAAGCCTCTTTTCGCGTTAGGTGTGGAAATTCTACCACTCTTTACTCCATGCTCTATGCGTTTTTCCATTGCTACAGCATTAGTGAATTTTTGAGCTAAACTACCCATCACATGCTCGTAGTATGACACCTTGAGCATGTTGGCAAATAGAGTGACCATCTCCTTGTCTAGGAGTGGGGGATGTACCTAGGTAGTTAGATCTCTCCACCTTTGAGCATATTCCCTTATACTTTCCTTGTCCCTTTTCTCTTAATTGTACAAACTTGCTCTATTGGGAGCAATGTCCATGTTGTACTTGTATTGCTTCATAAAAGCATCCACCAAGTCTTTTCATTTGCGGATCTTTGTGTTGTCCAATCTCAAGTACCAGCTCAAAGTCGCTCCACTTAAGCTATCTTGGAAAAGGTGCATTAGTAGTTTCTTATCGTGTACTACTTCTTCCATTTTATTGTTGTAGGATTTGAGATGAGTCATGGGGCATTGTGTTCTAGTGTATTTGATAAATTCGAGAACACAAAACTTCTTTGGGACAACTATATTTGGGACCAGACATATTTTTGCAGCCCTTACTGAGTCATACAAGTCAACCCCTTCTATAGCTTGATGCGAGCTTCTAGCACCGCAATCTTATTTTAATCAATGTCATCAAATGACTTAGTCTTGTGGGGCTCATTGGAAATGCATTCATGACTGCACGGGCTAGTGTCGATGCTGATGATTGCATAAAAGCTAGATTGTATTGAGGATCTTAACCGTGTTCGCTCATTCTTTCTTCGGGTTGAGCCATTATTGGAGTCTGAACAAAAATAGCACGTTAACTGGAAAGACCTTTACTGGAGGCGTTTCTAAGTGTTTTCTCGAGTAACCTAGTAAGGTAAGTAACGCTTCCTTTCAAAGACTCTAACTCTTCTTGTAAATGGGCGTCATAGTGAGCGCGTTCTTCGTCTTCCATGTTTCTCGCTCAGAGCCCAGTGCTATAAACTCTTTAGGGACCTAAATTTCAACTTAGTGCATGCATAGATGTATGTGTAAGATATTAATGATTCGCAATAAAGTATATAGAAAAAATATTTTTATATGGGTGTAGTGAAATGATACATTGTATTTATTGATAATTATGTTGATAAAATGTTAATCTCATTTTTAGGACCCTCGCAGGAGTAGAATAGATCATGCTTGAATATATGACACTTTTTGTATATTTATATTGATCAACATGTATTTTGAGATTAATGAATGATGTAAAAGAGGTTGAATGAACCTTTTTAATTGTAGAACAAAATTGTTATATGTAATTAATGTGAATGTCATACTTAAAAATATCTTTGTGTTATATTAAGTATTTGCATTTTATCATAGTTGCTTATAAGATTAAAAATGTTAGAATGATAAAAAAAAAAAATATATTTTACCCCAAATTTTTATATTTAACTAAGAAATTGTCCCGGATAAAATAATGGAGCGTTGCATTCATAATCTAAGTTCTTATTATTTTTCTTAGAATCAATTAATTTTGCAAGTTATGTAAACCTTAGAATTATTTATGTATTTTGTTTTTATTGATTGCATCTTTATTATCAGACAATACATGTCTATTATTTTTGTGATGTATTGATTAGGAATGAGATTCAAGATGATTGGATTATAATTATAATATGAATTGTGTCAAAAATGAAGATGTCGATAACTTGGTATGGTCCCGTTACAGGAGAAACTCTGCTTAATTTTTAATAAAAAAAATTGCAC
>Ga0325402_1003555_pt1 | contig 14122 bp, 7 predicted proteins | sample PopdelMetagenome_22_FD_207212 | JGI IMG/M metagenome (GOLD analysis project Ga0325402, IMG submission 207212) | Populus deltoides microbial communities from Bellville, Georgia, United States - Xylem-PdKOR-R3 | ecosystem: Host-associated > Plants > Phyllosphere > Stem > Wood/Secondary xylem... | reverse complement strand
CGTCTAGGACTTTATAAAACTAAACATTCCCGTTTCTATGCGTTTACTCCTCTGCGACTGCCACATGAAACCTCCAGATAGATTCTCGTGAAGAAGAGCGGAAGATAACAAGTTTATTATAAATTAAAATCTTTAAAAATCAATAACATCATAACTTAACTACAGGAGACACTCAAAATATTTCAAGTTATTCAAGCTAAAATACAAGCTTTGTATTATAAATTAAAATGTTTCTATGCGTTTCAAGTCTTTGTTAAAATACTACCTACACACTCTATTTATATTAATCTTTGATCTAAACTCAATAAAAATATAAAATTCCTAAATTAAATAAGAAAAAAAATAAAATTTATAAACTACAAAAAGAAATATAAACTCAATTAAACTAATCAGTTTCCCGAGTTAGACAAAACTCGTTTTCGAGTTCAAATTGTTCTTATCTCAATCTTGTGGATATCTAATCAAAGCTCTCCAATCTTTTTTCTTTCTTCATTTTAGGTGTATTATAGTTCTATATTTCAACTCTAGTCCCTTTATATTAAATTTTACATTAGAAACATCATTATTTCTCTCTTATTAGCTTCTAAAATAATGAATTGCAATCCTTAAACATGTTTCATCAACATGCATTGCATCCATACTTTCGCAGGGTGCGCGCAACACGACGTCGTTCGGTGACGGTAGTGGCTTTTGTCGTGCCTCCTGTGTGAGATGTGGTGTTGGAAAGGTTTTTGGATTTAATCATAAAATTATAATTAATGTTCAGGAGTCGCCACCTAGTATATGGTCACTAGGAACCTATAGTCTGCGAGAGTCTGGGTAGGGGACTGATTGTGCAAGGGAAAGAAGCATCACCCCTATTACACCCTACTTAAGGTAAGTTGCATTGTTGTTTGGTTGTTTTCTAGATCGAGTTTCTATTTGTTGGTCTTTTCTAAGATTCAAGGCATATCTCTCTTCATGAGAGAGTTTCTATCTTATCGAGTTAAATCCTAACCGTTTTAAAATCTTAATTTTAACATCACATTTATTTACACCTTGTATCTTTAATTATACCTGAGAGTGTACTTTATCGTATAATTTTACACCCCACAAATATTAAAGTCTATATTTGGACCCTAAAAAAAAATTGAAAAAATGTTTTTGATATTTTAGCCAAACCTTAATGAATGATCATAAACTGGTTATGACATCCATTTTTTTGGATTTTCAAAACATGAGAAAAATGCAATTTGCAATTTCTTAATGAAAATATGCATTGAAAATTTTTAGGATTTGACCATATGTATGAACACAAAATTTTTTTTTTGTTTTTGAAAAGGGAAATTAATTTAAAAGTTTTTGAGATTTTTTTTTAAAATGTTTTGAATTTTTTTTGAAATACCAGATTTGTATTTTACAGTGTAAATATACAACCCAATATTATACAAAATTGATAGAAAAATATTTGAGAAAATCATAATTTTTTGAAATGATTTTTGAATTTTTTTTATATTATAATATATATTATTATAAATAAATATATATACTAAATATACATGGACTGGGTCGACCCAACTAACTGGCCCGAGCCTAGGAACTTTGGGTTGGGCATATCTCGGCCGAACAAATCCTTTTCTTTTTGGTTCGGACCGAACCCAAATGGTTCGGCCCATACCCGCATGGTTGCTGGCCCGACCTAACAACCATGCTAATTAATTATGCTGCATGTAGAACGAGAATTTGTTTTGCATGCAGCAACTTGGTTGCAGCAAAGGAGGGGCGACGCTACCTGACGCTGGAATGGCTAAATGGATGCCTGGCTTGTCGAGACAGGGAGGGGCAGACGTGAGGACGGTGGCTGAGGCTGTGGCAGAGATGGTGACTGGTGGCAGAGCAGAATGAAAGAAGGAGATGAAAATCTACGGGGGGAGAGGGACCTGCAGTCGCAGTGGCTATTCTGCCACTAATGAGGATTTGAGTTCGCAATGAGGTTGCGCTATCTTATGTTGGTGGAGGAGAAAGGTGTATGTGGGGTCTTCGGGGGCTGAAGACACGGTGGAGAGAGAAGGAAGGGAGGAAAATGTTGGCTGGGAATCAGGGAATGACTGGTTTTTGACCGACTTTAGACTCGATTTTCTCCTTGCCCAGGCCATGAAATGCACCCTTAATTATAGGAGGTGGAAGAGGGACAATTTGTCTTTAATGGTGCCAAATCATGGCCTTTGGTTTGATTGGAAATGATCCCAACCATTGGTTCAAAGTGTGCATCGTGAGTTGTCAAATCTGCAGGAAAAGACCGCCTGAGTTGGCCTCTTTAAGCCAGGGTCGGTGTCATGTTAATAGGCCTGAACGGACCATACTCGAAGATAGAGGGATGTTAGGTGACCATTGTGGTGCATGTGTTGTCAAATTTGGTGAACATATGAGGTATTAAATGCACCTTAAAAGTAACTCATTAGCTGTCATTTTGGGTTGAAAAATGAAGAAGATAATGAATGGTGAGCAGACGATGCATTGTCTGGTCTTTTTTTTTTAATGCAAAAACAACACCATTTTGGGTTAAATAAATGAGTTTTGTCAAACTTCAATTGAGTCCTTCCTCTTTCATTTCCATTCAATTGCACCCCTAATTAACCTTAAACCTCTGATTTAGTGTAATTTAGCACCTACTGAATGTCAATTGGAACCCTAAATTTACGTGCCTTTTGCGTTTTGGTCCTTGACCTTGGTTTTATGCAATTTAACTCCTAATTGACTCCAAAACTTCAATTTTCCTGCAATTTAGCCCATGATTCAATCAATTAGCTTGATAAAAATTAAATTTGGTCTCTTAAAATTTCAATTTTCTTAATTAAACCCAAATTAGACTCCCAAACTTATGTTTTCACCAATTAAGCTCTAAATAAAATTAATTTGACCCATTTAAAGTATAATTATGTCCTTGCACTTAATTAAATCCTTTAATTGGACCCAAATTAATTTTTAAACATAATTAAAATTCAATTTGGCCCATGATTAAATCAAATTGGCCTATTAAAAATTTGATTATGTCCTTGGACTTAATTTTTATGCAAATTCGTCCAATAATCATTTAATTTGTATTTTTTTCTTCATTCTTGGGCATAATGAGGTATAATTAGGCCTTGAATTTTCTCCAAATTTGCAACTTGGTTTTTATGCATTTTTTGGAATCCTCCCTTGTCTTCTTTCTTCACGTCGCTAACTTTTATTTTATTTTATTTTATTTTGAAAAAAATGAATTTTGAGGAATGACCCAGAATTGGGTTATGACACATACAATCCTTGAATAAATATACCTCTGTAGTAATATTATCAATACCGACTAAATCAATAACTTTCTTTTGTTGAACACTTTTCATGTTTCATTTGCACTTAACCTCTAGCTTGTTAATAAGAAAACCATAAATGACATCATTACTTCCTTTACTGTCATTATTTATGTCAAATTAACGTCATAATCATATCAAAATAAATATCATAAATTGGTTCAAAATCTCTCCTTATTTGTTTTCTTGATTTTCTTTCCAAAATTAATTAATTCTGACCGCTAACTTCTAGCCTTGTTTCCTCAAGTAGATTAATTTATTTTGAGAAAGTTAAAAAATTATTATCAAAAGATGTTTGGGATTTGAAATAGACCTTTTAAAATGACCGAGATGGACTAGAAAAGGCTGAAATAGTAACAACAATACTGGAAAAGTTGATAGCAACAGCTCGAATTATGTCATGTCATTTGGAATAATAACAAAAAAAGAAGGCACGTTGATATGTCTGCCAAAAACAATATCCTTTTATTCTTTATCTTGGTGGTGGCAATGCTGGTCATGCCTTCTGATAAGGGAGACCTAGTCATTCAATGTTTGGCCAATTCTTTCTCCTCTTGTTGTTTTTTTTATATTCAACCTTTCAACGTGTTGTTGGGCTTGATGATATAATGGGGGGCAATGTCGCCACTAGTAGGAGGTGGCGCAACCTGAAGGGTGGTCCACCGCCTCCCCCCACCACATCACTGCTATTTAAGGAAGTATATCCAGCACTTGAAAGTTTTGGTAGTATATTGTTTCTCTATTCTCTTCTTTTTTTAATTGATTTTTTTAATGAAAAGAGGCTGGGGTAATTGGCTAGATAGTGAGGAGAGATGAGAGAGGTTAGGGTTGTTATTGGAGAGAGAGAGAGGGGGGGATGTGAGAGGTTTTTTTATGGGTTGGTTTGTGATATGGTGGCTAGGATTTTTTTTTTCTTATCTCTCTTCTCTTTTTTTTCCTTTCATTATTTCTTCCTATGATGGCTAAGGTGTCTTTTATGGCTAGAGTTTCTCCTTTTTCTTTTTTAACATCTCCCCCACCCTCCTTATTTTTCTCAAGAATTCACTCATCTATTTATGGCTAATAAATTGTCACTTTCTTTTTAATTGCTTGGTCCCTAAGGAGACATTTAGGGTGAAGGAATTCTTTATCTGAGACTCAAAACTCACATGACTTTGAGGATGTGTCATAAGAAGCATCTCAATAATCTATGATTTGTATTGGTAGGCAAAATTAAAAAAAATAGGATTCATCACTTAATTTTATGATAAATAGAAACTCAAATTGGTCTTCAGAGTTCTAGGCAATGAGATAGTTATATAATAAAAAAGATTATAATCACTCTATAAATTTTATTTAAGACAAACTGCTTTGTTGCTTGTTTCTAATGATAAGAGAGAAAATAAAATCCATGATCCATAAAAAATAATAAAAATATCTTCACCTAATATTTTTCTCTTACTTATATTTCTTTATTTTTTAAAAAAAAAGTTAACTAATAGGATATTATTAATTATTCTCTAAGCACTATAATTTTTTTTTTAATCTTAAAAATCGATATTAAAAATTTTAAATTTCATTACAATTACTTGTTAAGCATAATATTAGAATTAAAAACGTATATATGGTATGCGAATGGCAACTCAGTCATCTATAAAAGGAATGAATAGCCCTGGAGAAATGTTTGATGAGGGGAGTCCACTCCTTAGTCCTTATATATTTTAGGAGTTGGATTCGAAATCCATGGGCTAATTATTAATTCTCCCACTGGACCATTACTAGATAAGCCCGTTACCCGCCTTTTTCTCAAATGTCCAGAACCCGTTTCCCACTTCACTTCTGTACATGGCTCAACGTCTAAAAAGGCCGTTGTGATTAATTAGCAGCAAAAGCATAAACCAAACAGACAAAATATGAACACCATATACCTTTCTTTTTTCTTTTTCTTTTTTCTTTTTCTTGTGTGGCCAGGGGGATCCATAGGTAAGCTTTTGTGACTAAATGTACGGTGTCCTGTAATTTTCATTGAATGGAATGTTTTTTTTTTTATTATTTTAAATTTTAATTTAGATTTTTTTTAATTTTATTCATTGATATTTAATTTTATTTATTTTTTATATTAAATTTGAGTCTTATTTTTTAATTTTTTTTATGATTTTTTTTAAATTTTCTCTCTTAACATTTGATTTCATTTAAATTTTATATTAATTTTGGTTCTCACTCTTTTGATTATTATTTTTTATTTTATTTTTTTTAATTAAATTTATTTTTCAATTGCATCCCTCAACATTTAATTTAATGTTTATATTAAATTTGATCTTCATTCTTTAGAATATTATTTTTTTTGTTCTGGATAAATTTTTTTTATTAATTTTTTTACCCCTTGATTATTAGGAATTTGGCTTATTGAATCATATTATTAAATTAATCAAGTTTATTTAATCTAGTCAAGTCAATTCTTGTATCTCAAATTTTTCTTAATTTTTTTTTAAAATTGATGTCCTCTGAACATTTTTTTTTTACATGAGAAAAAACTTCACTTGATCCACAACGGGCATCTATAATAATTTTTGATAATTTTAATTTCATAGCTTGTGAGCCATGAACGAGGCATGCGCGCATCGGTTCAGTTCAATGCATTATAATTAACGTGAAGAATAATCTGTCCTTGTCTACCACAAGTGAACAAACAAGTAATCCTGGAAAATCAATCGACATGAAAAGCTGCAACTATCAAATCACCGATTCGAACAACACAAGATTAGTCTTCAATATGCCTTCATGAATAATAAGAAGAAGAGGAAAAGGTATTATCTTCGATTTGAAGAAATAGTCGGAGCATTAATGGGATTATTTTTCATGTTATTTTCACTTAAAAATATCTTAAAAACAATATAAACCCTTTATAAACTACATGAGTAACTTTATAATCATTAAAACAAAATCAAAATCAATTGAGTAAAAAAAACTTAAATTGAACTTGATCTCTATTAACAAGTGTGTTTAGAAAAAAAAAAAATCATCACCATCAAGCTCCTGCTGAATGAAAATTATTAACATCAAAAATAATAATTTTTATCACCAAAAAATAATTAAATCAATGACTTTCGCTCTTCTCCCCATTTTTATAAGACTTTATCTCTCCTCTTTTCAACTAAGTAATGAACATACAAAGAAAATGAATTTTCATATAAAAAATGAAACAATAAAAAATATAGGGACTCTAGAGAAAGAAGAAATGGTAGTTTTTTTTTTTTTTTTTTTTCAACTGAAATATAATTAATTAACGCGTAACTATCCATCATTGTTCGTTTACAGAATGAAAAGCTGGAAAGCACAAAGGATTGTTCACGGGATTGAAACTTGTGTGCTTAATACTCATCAAGGACACAAAATTTATTGATTTCTTAATTGGGTTTATTTTATAACGAACAAACAAACATTTGATAGGAGGTCAAATGACATGTCGTTTTCGCATCATTAGGTCTCAAAAACATACAGAAACAAGTGTGTATATATATATATATTCAACACGTTTAGGGCGGCCATATATCATCATTAACTTGTTGAAAACTAAGCGTTTTAATTGGTAAGTTTGAATCAAACAAAATATGGAATCTTTGCCTTTTCGAGCAGCGGGGAAGTGAAACGGAAGGGAATGTTAACTGTTTTTCTTTTTGCATGTGACCATGAAACGCGTTTACCTTAAGCAAAGTTCTCAGTCACGGGCTGAAGTTGCAATCGACTTTATGGAATTTACTGTTGGTGCTCTTGATCAATGAACTAATTAAAGAGAGCAGTGCTGTCTTTTAACAGCTACTTCTATCAGTAGAAGTGCTCCAAGGAATAATTAGCAACAGTTCTGGAAATTAAATAAAGACATGCTTGTTGTCTCCACTTAGTGCGATCCAAGCTCGATTATTGTCGTGGCTTTGAATTAGCTTCAATTTTCTTCTGAATATATTTTCATGGCACAATCCAGTGAAAAGTCCATTTACACCAGGAAAATAAAAACCCCAAAACTTTGCATATATATGTAATGCTTTGGACCGAACGATTTTGGGAAATTGTCCGTTTTGGAAACTGCATTAGCTTTCATTTGACAGAAAACTGTACAACTGTTAAGGAATTTTGCTTAGATCGACGCAAAAATAATGTTCGAAGGCATCGATCTAAGCAAGCTCTTGTTAATATTAATTGCAAGCGAAGGAAATTAATGGCATGATCACCAATATTTTTCGACTTGGCTAATTAAACTAGCTCGTTCGTATTTGCTGTCTTCTTCTTCTTCTTCTTCTTCTTCTTTGGTTGGTAAGAGATGACATGTGTAAATCTTGAATTAAAGACCGCATTTCTTTTTGGAAAAGAAGCACTCCATTGGTAGAAGGGTATTTCTATGATTAGTTTAAAATGTTGTATATATATAACTTATAAAATAATAAAATAAATTTCACGATGCCTTACTTATTAATTCCTAATAATTTCAAAACATATTTTTGCCGGATTAATTATACCTTTGTTTTTACTAAGATAACAAGGTATTTTTATAGAGAGAATTATACTTAATTATTTATAAGTATTAAGATTATGAATTGATAAAATAAATTTGTTCGGTACATTAAGTAAATGTCTTTAACATTTTCTAATATTATTGTCAAAAAATAATATAAAATCATTTTTAAAATCTTATCTAAATTAAAATTTTAAAATTAAGATAGTTTTTTAAAATAATATAAACCTCGATGATCAAACAATACCATCTTCACTTTATCTTCAATTAAAATTAAATAATTAAACACAAGATAAGAACAAGAATAAGCAAGTCTCAAATCCAAGAGGATTTTTAAGTTAACAATGGTTGTTTGAAAATATTATCAATTAAATTAAATGATATTCTCTTCTTCTTTTTTTTTTGGATCAATTATCCCACGTCTAATAATTATAAAAATACTTGATAATATAAAAAATTAGGAATGGATTACCAATCACAAGATTTAAGTATTTTTAATGGAACCCAAACTTAACTATTAGTTTTAATATGGTGTGTATATATATATATATATAAGCCTTAAAAAGCTTCAACGAACGCGTCAAAAACCCTAAATTTCAAACCAATTGATAACATCAAAAGGCTGCTAGAATAATTAAATGCATGGTATAAAAGATCGAAATACTTAAATCTTTTGAACCATGCATCCAGTGTAAGCATACATATTTTATTGCAAATTGTAGACATATATGGGACATGATTTTACCACGCAAAGATTTTAAATAAACAGGAATAGACAAATTTTAACAGAAGATTGGACAACATTGCATTTCAATCACGACCATCAACTACTATATAACAGAAACATTCATTTGGTATAAAAATTAATACATTGGAAATCATCAAGGAAAACTAAACTTATTCGTGGAAACTGAATAAAAGAGAAAATTAAAGCACGTAACAAGCGAAAACAAGCAGCTGTTTTCCTTACATCACACAATTCTTAATAGAAAATCATACTTCAGAACATGCAAAATGACACTGTAATAAAACCATGATGGAGAGATATAAATATATTTAAGAACATTGGAAGTCTTTGGGAACCTTCTTTCCACAGACATTGATAAGCAAGCTTAGGGAAATTGGGATGTTAAGGTTGATGCCCAAGATGTTAGCTTTGATGGCAGTGCAAAGACAAATAGCAGCCTCGAGATCAAGAAGACCTTGAATGACACTGCAGCAAGGTTTTACTGGGGGTGAGCCAACGGTGACGTTAAGTAATGAACCGAGCAAGTCAGCGCACACACCTAATTTAAGTGCATCCTTAGGGCACTTTCCACTGGAAGGGCTTGGTACTGTTGGGTTCGGGTTCGGGTTCGGGTTTGGGCGCTTTGGTTTAGGATTAGGGGAGGGGCAACCACCTCCACAAGCAGTGGCTAGGGAAAAGAAGAGAAGGTTGAAAGCAAGAAAGAGAGCAAGAGATGTGGTTCTTTTGGGAGCCATTTCTCTCAAACGCTAATGGCTTTCTTTGAATTTAGTAGTTACAGTGCCTTCTAGCTTGCTAATAGAAGCTATAGAAGAGAGCACTTGTAGTGATGAAGGGATGTGCAATGAGGAGTATGTTTTTATAGAGGTCAAGGAGGTCCAGTCCGTTAATTTGATGTTGAGACAAAATAACAAGAGAAATGGAAGAAGCCCATGCACCCATGTGTGATCCTGGGAATTTAATTAGCTGGCAGCGGACAGGCAGAATTTTAGGCAAACTCTTGGATGCTTGTGTTGTATAGTTAGGGATTTGCAAATTGCCATGTTCCTTGGCCCTAGCATTATTAATTACCATGGATCTATCTAGTTAGCCGAAACCTCGGTCATTCTGGTTTCATTAATCCTGTGCATCCACAGAATAAACAAGTTCTGGTTGTTTGAGTGTCTCGTGATGGAACAAAGTTGAGTCGCCATATGTCCCATATCAGAGTTGGTGGAGGGTTGGATTTTCTAAAAAAGAAAATTATTCATTTTCACTTCCTTTTTCAAAGACTGCTATTCTTTTCTACTTTCATTCTCATTATGAATTAAGGGTGTTACATATCTCTTACGTAACCCCCCCTTCTATATTAGGCCAGATCCTACGCTGTCTGCTGCCAAGGACAAATCGGTTTTCATGATCTTAAGCTTTCCCCAATGGTCACCCTTCAAAACGCTCCCTCTTCACGATTGACTTTGTAATTTAATCCTTTACCGTTTTTCTTCACAAACCGGATGGAATCACTATGAAAACAACGAGGGTGCAAAATATAGCTCACAAGGTGAAGAGCAGACTTGAGAAAAATAAAATAAGCATGCAAGGAAACCAAAATGACACTGACAATGCAAAATCACCGTGGAAGTACTACCACTGATCCATATCAGGAGATCCATTGCAATCAAGCCATGCATAAATTTGCAGAGATAAAACCTAGCACCTCAAGAAAATTATTTTTAGTGGTTTTTGTTAAACACGCCAAATAATGGATAGCCATAATTTCAATCACAGCTGGATTTTTCTATGGGTTTTTTTCCCCTTTTAATTATTGTTCCAAATGTACTATTTATGAAAATAAAACTTGGATCTTGTCGATTTATATAAATTGTGTAGTAAGTAAACACACTTCCATCTTGGCTTATTTGATTCGTGTGGAAGTTGCTTGCTGGATGGAGTGTCACGGGCAACCCTAAAACCTACTATCTGGGGTCCACTACGGATTTTGATGAAATTATGTCTGCTACAGCCGAAGAAAATATCAACTTCAGCCATTTTTAGGATTTCTTAATCTTCCCTCCATTCATACCCTGTGGAGCCAGTTTTAGCTTTAGATCCACTAGCCTGTGTTAATTTGATTGCGATTTCTTAACCAAGTCAGCATCGATCCAATCTTGCAACCGATCCACGATCTTATTTTAATTATTGGTTTAATCACTAATCACAGATCGGTATATGATTCTAATTGGTTTTATCATTGTCTAGTGAAGATGAATGCTTACGCGTTAATGATTTACATTTGGAAATTCTGTGCATACTACGAATTTATATCTGTGCATTTCCTCTGTTAGCGCGCAGGTCGACGGCCATTTGACAATATTATGTATGTGAACTCTCTAGCCAAAAGAAAATTAGGGCCTGATCCGTAAGAAAATTCTAACTTCTTCGATAGATTCCTGACAAGGGCAAGTGCAGAAGACTAAATACAAAACAAAACAATATTAGTTATTTGATTGAATCTACAACATCGTGGGTACGTTATAACTCTGATCAGAAATTTGAAAAAGAAAAAACAAGAAGAATTTTTCAATGATTTCATTTTTCAATGCTTCGCTAGCTAGCTAGTAGAGAAGCTTAAAAGGTTACTGCTTTCAAAGTCGTTGGCATTGGATCTCGTTCTTTGTCTGATCTCTTGCTTGGTCTTAGATAGCCTGGATGTCATTGATTAGAGAATCCTTTTGTGAAACATGCACGTAGCAATTTTTGACTTAATTGAATCTCTTCAATTAAAAAAAAAATTGTTTGACCAACAATTACCTTTCCTTTCGTTATGGTAACTATACACATAGAATTTCACATATTAAAAATATACTAAGAGTCATATCAAAATTACAATAATGACTTTGATTACAAGAAAAAATATTGACGTGCTCTTCACATGTAAAATTTTTTTGATTAATAGTTAGATTTGAATTTTATTTTGAACGAAAAGATATTTACATGAGTTAGAAATCTTTAACCGTGTGAGATATTAACTTGATTTAATAAAAATAAAGAGTATTCACGCGAGTTTGAAAGCTTTATTCATAATTATGGCTTGACTTAATTTGATGAAGATAAAGAGTATTCACATCAGCTCGGAAACTTTAATTATATGAGATCTTAGCTTGATTTGATTTGATTTAATTTCATGAAGAAAAAGATTTTGTTCCGTTATTTTTTTGATAGACTTCAATTTCTTTGAATGAACTTCCAAGTATTTATACTTGTTTTTCAATCTATATTTTTTCTTTTGTCTTTTATGCTCGTTTTTTGTATTATATGCTTTTTTAAAAAAATTTTGTTGCCTTATTGTCTATTTATAAATAGGTTAGGTGAAATTTACTTCAAATATCATTTATCTAAATGATATTTTTAAAAAATTAATTTGAAAAGTATTTAAAATACCCTTAACACTAGAGGGACACTAAAGTAAGATTCATTCAATATATTTGAACTAAGTTTTTTAATTTAATTTGATCCCAAATCTAATAAATTAAAATTTTTTTTTTTTGTTAGAAAAAGCTTGGGTCATGATGGACATGTAGAAATTTTAGTGTCTAGGAGGCTAATGCTACGCTAGGAAATTAAAGATCTAAATCCAAGATCCAACCCCTCACTCAACCCACGATTGCCCTTCTATATTGGTTTTGTATTTTTCCTTATATTTTATGTATCAATATTTCATAAGAAGTGAGATGGGATCAGAGAAGGAAGAGAAAATTTAATAAGTACCTGTTAAAATTGAATTTTCTTCTTGAGCCACTCTCCTCAGTGATTGCGGGCTAGTGTTGTTGTCTAGCCTTTATCGTCATGGACCCACATATACTGGTCTAATTGTCAGAGCCTTCTAGTCTTTTCCTGGGTCAGATGCCAGTGGTCTGGTTCTCGGCTTCATGTGCTCTCCTAACTCCCTTTGTGTGGGCTTCTGAACTGCATCTTTTGTATCTCTCTCTGGCCCATTTATAAAAATGGAAAATCCAGTTCTCTGTACAATTAAAACGATCTACCTGTTGAGTCGCAAACCCTAGCACGAGGCCGCAGGATTATGTTCACGGGGTGCCTAAGCAAGCCACTAATCAATCTTGTGATCCGGAGAATGAAAAAATAAATACCTAAAAAACTAATTATGACAAAAACCCACCTGTATTTATCTTAGAATCTCTTACGTTGCCAGCTAAATTCACAGCCAGCCTTGCTCAATTCACATGCTCTCCTCTCTGGTTGTCGACATTTTGTTTTATGCGTACTGTTTTGTCTTATCAGTTGTAGCAACACATTCCAAGGAGTCCATTCCACTCTATAAAACGCTCATGCACATTGTTACCTCCACAATACTATAAGCAAATTACTACTCCTACGGCATTTCGTCTCTACTAATTTCCATATAGTGAAGTCTGAGGAGATGGGTTCCAAGGGTTCATCGGCTGTTCTCTTCCTCTTTCTCAACCTTCTCTTCTTCGCCCTAGCAAGTGGGTGCACCACTTGTGTTCAGCCTAAGCCTATCCCAAACCCCAATCCAAACCCTATTATTTCAAGACATAGCTGCCCTAGAGATGCCCTAAAGCTGGGTGTCTGTGCCAAGTTGCTTAATGGCGCTATTGGTGGGGTTGTTGGGAGCCCACCAGACACACCTTGTTGCACAGTACTTCAAGGACTTGTTGATCTTGAAGCAGCCGTTTGCCTCTGCACTGCTATCAAAGCTAACATCCTTGGCATTAACATTGATATCCCAATCTCCTTAAGCTTGCTTATCAACACTTGCGGGAAGAAGCTACCCTCTGACTTCATTTGTGCCTGACCATGCACTGGATTGCCTTGCCTTTCCTTGCCTCTGATGCAGCTCGTGCTCCTATTCCAGGAATTATTTCTTAGTTATTTGCATTTTCGTTGTGTGACAAGTGCTGTTCGATAACCTTTCATTGGAATCATTTTCTCATTGTAACCCAAATTAGAATGGCCCTCGAGCGGAGCATAAATTCAACTTCTTATTAATTTTTTCAATTGGATGAGATGATCAATGATTAGTTTCATTTAGTTAACTACAATATAATGCAATTACAGCATAAAAACTACACCAAAGAACCATTTTAATCAAATAACTCAATTTATCAGATGAGGTCTCAAAAATTACTTTATAACATAAATGTTTTTGTATTCGTCAATTGATTTTTATATTATTCTCTGTACATATCTGATAGGTTTAAGTCTATGACAATTAATGTGTTATTTGTATTTGAGTTTTTAGCATTCTTTTACTTTATAAACTTAAATCTTTTTTCTCATTGTTTATAAACTTTGGACTAATTATTAGTCTCTGTATTGTATATAGGCAACCTGCCATGAAAATTTGATTAATTTAATCCATAATGCAATTCACATTTTTTATAAATAAAAAAAATATTCTATATATGCGCCGGAGTTGAAGTTATTACATTGCAAGTGTTACGCCCATTTGTGCGTGCATGTGTGTGAAAGGCAATCGTACAGAACTTGTTGGTTCCTTTTCTTTGGTTAAAATAGTGAAATTTCTTTGGTTATAAGCAG
>Ga0325402_1003552_pt1 | contig 14125 bp, 8 predicted proteins | sample PopdelMetagenome_22_FD_207212 | JGI IMG/M metagenome (GOLD analysis project Ga0325402, IMG submission 207212) | Populus deltoides microbial communities from Bellville, Georgia, United States - Xylem-PdKOR-R3 | ecosystem: Host-associated > Plants > Phyllosphere > Stem > Wood/Secondary xylem... | reverse complement strand
CGGGTTGTGATTGATGATTAGTTCGGCTAATGACATCCTAGAAGGATGACCGAGTTGCGTTTTATGATTAGCTTCGACTAATAGAATCCGAGACGGACCAAGTTGTGATTGATGATTAGCTTCGGCTAATGGCATCCTAAAAGGATGATTGAGTTGCATTTTATGATTAGCTTCGTCGGCTAATGACATCCTAAATGGATGACAGGGTTGTGTTTGCCGACTAACTTCAGCTAAGGGCATCCTGGAGTGATGACTGGTTTGAATTCGAGGGTTAGTTCGGTTAACAGTATTTGGGATGGATGACCGAGTTTGAGTATTATAATTAGACTTGGTAATAGACGAATTATTAATAGAGGTACTTAACGTAAGTAAGGAAAAATGAAATATTTGTGCTCTCTTGGTCCATGAATGAAATGTAACGTTAATATTACTTTATTATGTTGTAACAGGGACATCATATCAACATGGAGCGTAAGGAAATCCGTTCCGTGGCTCAGATATTTTGAAAAGAACTATATATTCACATGTCATGGGTGATATGAATTATGTATGAACGGATATGTTAATCGCTCAATTGGTCGTCCGACCCCTTTTATAAAGACTCGTAATGAAAACTTGAAATGTAACACGAATGTTCATGTGCGAACGTGTAGTTATGATGTGTATGAATATACGTATGTAGTATTTGTTTTATGAGGATGTTATGTTGTGAAATCACATGAGGATACGATAAACAAAAGTACTATTTGTGTAACTTGTCATTCGACACTCTTGTATAAACTCATGATGATAATGAGTCTAGAACAGGAATGTAAACCTATGAGTATTAAAATATATTATTATGGGCATGTATATTAAATATTCGTTTTATGGGATTGCGCCATGTTAATGAGAATGAAAATATATTATTATAGGCGTAAGGAACGGATTTCCTTATGCTCCATTTTGGTATGATGTCCCTGTTACTACATGTCATAACCCAATTCTGGGTTGTTCCCCAAAAATTTATTTTTTTTCAAAATCAATGGCTGAAATTTTACCCCGGTGTAGACGAGATTACCCTCTTCCACCGCCTATAAATAGAGGCAGGTTTGATGGCCTGGAGGAGGAGAAATTCGGGTCCAAAGTAAGCAAAAAAACCAGCCTTCCTCCCTTTCCTCGCTGCAGATTTTATTCTTCTGCTTCTTTTTCTTTCTTCCTCTGCCACAGAAAGCCAACATCATCACCATTTCTTCCTCCAGCTCCGCCTTGAGCAACCACCACCACCATCAGCGGTATGGAAACCATCATTTCCACCATAAGCCGCCGCCCAAACACCTTCTTTTAGTAACAACAGTCGCGACTTTCTCCTTCCTCTCATCTCTGCAGATTTCCTTTTCTTCCTCTTCCAGTTGCAGGCGCTCCAGCCAACTCCAACGTCGTTTCCACCGCCGGCTTCAGGTCGTCCCCCCCAGCCAACCATCATCGCCACGCCAGGTGGTCCGCTACCCTTCCCCTGGTTCTTCGTCTTCTCCATGAAAGTTCCACTGTTTTGAACAGTGGAACGTGAATTATAATTCACGTCTACTGTTCCAGTAGACCTTAGGCCGGACCAGTTCTGGCCCAGACCAAACGACCGGGCTGGGTCAGGTCCGGCCCCCAAAAAAATAAATTTTTTTAAATCATTTAAAAAAAATGTGATTTTCTTAAATATTTTTCTACCAATTTTGCATAATATCGGGTTGTATATTTACATTCTAAAATATAAATCCGGTATTAAAATACCTGGTTTTCTCCAAAATATTTTATTGCACACGGCCAAATCCTAAAATTTTTCTAAGCATATTTTTTATTAAAAAAAACAAAAATTGCATCTTTTTCATGTTTAAAAAAAATCCAAAAATGAATATCATAACCAGTTTATGATCATCCACTAGGGTTTGGACAAAATATCAAAAAAAAAATCCAATCTTTTTCTTAGGATTCAGATGTAGATTTTTATATTTGTGGGGTGTAAAATTACACGATAAACTACACTCTCAAGTATTAAAGATACAAGGTGTAAAAATACGATGCTAAAATTCAGACTTTAGAACGGTTAGGCTTTAACCCGATAAGGTAGAGACTTTCTCATGAAGAGAGATCTGCCTTGAGCCTTGAAAAAGATAGAAACCTGACGTAGAAAAAACAATCAAACAACAATACAGGTTACCTTAGGTAGGGTGCACTGAGGGTGATTTGTCTTCCCCTTGCACAACCAGTCCCTTACCCAGACTCTTGCAGACCATAGGTTCCTATTAACCATAATACTAGGTGGTGACTCTGAACCTTAATCATAACTTTATGATTAAATACAAAAACTCTTCCCAACACACAACACCTCACACAAGAGGCGCGATTGAAACCTCTGTCATCGCCAGACGACGTCGGCCCGCGACAGGATGGCGACTCCACTAAGGATCACCTTGTATGGTCGGACTAAGCTTTGCTTGTTTGATTGTTTGCTTTTTTGTTGGTCTTTAATGTTAGCTCGTATTTTTACTGCTTTGACATGCATTTTAATTTTGCGAATAAAACTCAATTCTAGGTTAGGTGGGGAGTAGCGGTCTACCTCATGACTTTCAGTCGGGGTTCAAATTCGTAAAACATCCAACTATGAGTTGAGTGTTTACTCGGTAATGGCGGTCACACTATGCCTCAACCATTTCTTGTAAACCCCTATATTGCCTTCACGTAAGGTGGTCACTAGGCAGTTCATAGACCTTTTCGAGACCAGGTAGAAAGCCTACCCATCATATAATGACCTAGAACCTTCCTTTAGAGCATGAACTCCCTACATATTCATTCTGCATAGGTTTTTGCCATTCATACCCAATGTGCATGTACATACATTTGCATGCATACACATCTATTCATCCATTGTAAATAACATGCATATATGCAATAGGTTGAAATATAGGTCCCCAAAGAGTCTACAACACACGACTCCGAGCAAGAAACATGGAAAGTGAAGAGCGTGCTCACCGTGACACCCATTTCCAAGAAGCGTTAGAGTCTCTGAAAGCAAGCGTGGCTCGCCTCATGAGCTTACTCGAGCAAACACTTAGAAATACCTCTGGTGAAGGTCCTTCCAACCGGCCTACTATTTTTGTTTAAACTCCTACAATGGCTCAACCCAAAGAAACAATGAGTGAACATGGTCAAGAACCTCCACATAATCCAGCATTTGTGTACTCAATGCCATCGGCACCAACCCCTGCAATCATAGATCCATCCAATTGCATTGATCAAGATAAGATGGTGGCGTTGGAAGCTCGAATTAGAGCCATTAAAGGGGTGGACTTGTACGATCCAGTACGGGTAGCAAAAATGTATCTGATCCCAAATGTGGTTGTCCCGAAAAAATTTCGTGTTCCTGAATTCATCAAATACACTGGAACACAATACCTCATAACTCATTTAAAATCCTACTGCAACAAAATGGCAGAAGTAGTACACGATGAGAAACTACTGATGCATTTTTTCCAGGATAACTTGAGTGGGGCGACATTAAGCTGGTATATGATATTGGACAACACAAAGATCCAAAAATGGAAAGACTTGGTGGATGCTTTTGTCAAGCAATATAAGTACAATATGGACATTGCTCCTGATAGAACCAGTTTGTCCAATCTAGAGAAAAGGGACAAGGAAAGCATAAGGGAATATGCTCAAAGGTGGAGAGACCTAGCTGCTCAGGTGCATCCCCCACTTTTGGACAAAGAGATGGTCAATCTATTTGCTAACACACTCAAGGACCCATACTACGAACATGTGATGGGTAGTTCGGCCCAACAATTTACTGATGCTGTGGCAGTAGCTGAACGCATAGAGCAAGGGGTTAAAAGTGGTATAATTTTTGCGCCCACTGAAAAAAGAGGCTTTGAAGGTAAAAAGAAAGAGGTTGACCATATTAAGGGTAGGAAGAACCCATTCCAAAAATACCACACTCCATCCTCTTCACCCCAAATCGCCAACATCAATTTCAACTCTTCTTTTACTTCCAGAAAACCTAAGCCTCAAACCAAACAACAAAGAGTCTAGGAACAACTACCTCCATTACCGCTGCCCTTAAATGAGATGTACCAAAAGCTACTGAGCATTGGGCATGTAGCTCCTAAGCCTCTCACGCCTCTACAACCACCTTACCCCAACTCATACAAGCCCGACCTCACTTGTGAGTACCATGCTGGCGCTGCGGGACACAACATTCATACCTGTAGTGCCTTTAAAAAAAGGCTCATGCATTTGATCAAAGCTGGGTGGATAACATTCGAAGGAACTCCAAACATGATTTTGAACCCTCTACCCAATCATGCTTCAAGTACTGGATCGGTGAATGCACTGGAGGCAGAATGCTCTGGAAACCTCAAAGCATCGATGGCAAGAGCAAAGTGTAAAGAAGGCAATGTGAACTCTCGAGGATAGAGGACAAAGTTCTTTTATAGAATGGGAAGATGGAGCCTACCCAATTATTTCCTTTTGTTTGATCATGTCTGTTTTAATCTATTTTAGTCTTGTTGGCAATTTAGCTCATAATGCCATAAGACTTTCTCTGTTAAATGAGTCTTTCCTGTTAATAAAATCACGTGTTTTTCTATGTTCATGATGTGCTTTCATGCAAATAACATACTGAACACACTTTTTACTCACAAAACCACTGCACCAAGAATTCTTTGGTGTTTTTCTCTTTTTTTCCAAAAAACAAGCATGACCCTATGTTTTCACAAGGATTGTAGGGAAATCAAAGTTTTAATACAAAAAAAAAATTCAAATTGGTGCTTGTTCCAACAAACAAGTTCTGGAAAATTCAAGTGATATCCTAACACATAAAAAAAAACCATGAAAGACAACCCGAACACCATGAGATAACTTCAAAGCTGAGTTTTGACTGCATGAATAATGAGAAACCATTTTGCATATTCGCATATGAGAAAGCAAAGCTTGCCGATTCTGAATGCATGCATTTGAAATGAAAAAAGGACATCTTTGATCATCCTTTCACAAATTCTAAAAAAATCCCTTGTAATCCCCTTTTAAGCATAATAACTTTTTCTTCAAAATATAACCTTGGCTAGGATCACATCCTACACTGGGGGGCAAGTGCAAAAAAAAATCTTTAAGGACTAAAAGTGCCCAAACAACCTTGGGGGGCATGAAAGAAAATCCTCAATGATCAGAAGTGCCCAAACAAAGCTGGGGGGCATGAAAGAGTTCCAAAAATATTTGAGTGTGCCTTAAAAATCACTAATATAATGATGTTGAAAACCAAAAGAAGAAAAAGCCCAACATTGGGGTGCACCATGGACCATTTTGCAAAGGTCTAGAAATTCATGAACCAAAAAAGAGTTTGGGATATAAGCACTAGTGATCCTTAGTCTTAAAGTCCCTTAAACACCTTTTGAGCCTAAATATCCTTTTTCTTCATAGTCAAAAGCCAAAACCTACATTACGTGCCCAATCAAGCCCTTTCTAATCAAAGGCAAGCAATCTGAATTGGCAGGTTTTGCTTTCCCATGTGAAACAAGGTATTATTCATGCAAGCAAAATGAATGCTTTGAAAACTGGTTCTTGAAACCCTCAAATTGAAGCTTGAATCCTTTTGACCAAACAAACATCACCTCACTTCACCAAAAACAAAACAAATTTTTTCAACACTCATGCAAACCTATCCATGAGAATCGCTTGAATTTTTCATAACAAGTTTGTTTTGAACAAACATCAAAATGATTTTTCGGAATAGCTTTGAAATTCTAAAAATTCTTCATGAAAACAATTCCTTGTAAATAACCAGATCTTCTTTCACATAGCCTTATCCCCAAGAAAAACCCAAATTAAACACTTGGAGACATGATCAAACTAGGGGGCAATTTGACAAACACAGAATAGGGTTGGCTCCATGATTCCATGAAAAAGGCAAGGCAAGGCAAAACTGGTAACCTAGAGATAAAGCCCGCTGATATTGTACCCTCCAAGTGGTCAAGATCACAAGATATGACTTGAGTAAGCAAGAGCAAAAAGAGCCATCGAAGCTTATTATCAGAGACTCAAACTTTTGAGAAAAGGAAAACTCCATGAAGAAAAAGGGGCCTATATTTCTCAGGTAAGTATACATGCATATTGATCATGATGCATTACTTTCATCCTTGATAGATCAGTGTCTCACCACCACCTCTTTTTGAGCGAGCTGTTGAGTCCTCATCATTTAGATAGTGTGCTTTCTAGCCCTATCTTCCTTCTCTTTGAGTGCGCCCTCGAGCCATCGAACATCCCAACTGGTGCACCTTACAACCCTGCCTCTTTTCGAGTGCGCCTTAGAGCCCTCAACCATCTTGGGTGTTGTGTTTTCTAACCATACCTCATTTTGAGGGTGCCTTTGATCCCTCACCTCTTGGGTAGTGTGTTTTCTAACCCTACCTCTCTTCGAATACGCCTTTGAGCCCTCACCCCTTAGGTAGTCTGTTTTCTAACCATACCTCCCTTTGAGGGTGCCTTTGATCCCTCACCTCTTGGGTAGTGTGTTTTTTAACCCTACCTCTTTTTGAGTGTGCCTTTGGGCCCTCACCTCCTAGGTAGTGTGTTTTCTAACCCTACCTCTCTTCGAGTACGCCTTTGGGCCATCACCTCATGGGTAGTACGTTTTCTAACCCTGCCTTCTTTTGAGTGCGCCTTCGAGCCCTCACCTCATGGGTAGTGCGTTTTCTAACCCTGCCTCATTTCGAGTGCGCCTTTGAGCCCTCATCCCTTGGGTAGTGTGTTTTCTAACCCTGCCTCCTTTTGAGTGTGCCTTAAAGCCCTCGACCACCTTGTGTAGTGTGTTTTCTAACCCTACCTCCTTCCAAATACGCTTTTCAGCCATCGCTCCCCTTCAAGTCCTATCTCTTTTCAAACGCTCATATGAGCTCCCGTCTCTTGAATAATGTGCCTTTGAGTCCTATCATGTCGTTCCTTCAAGACATTTCATTTTTTTCACATGGGTAGGTCACCCATCACAATCAAACCTCTTTGAAAACTCTTTTCATCTTCCATTTAGGCCGGTTGCCCATTACAATGAAACCATTTTGAGAAATCTTCGCATTTCTCACCACTTTGAAAAATCTTCATATTTTTCACCTCTTTGAAAAATCTTTATGTTTTTCACCTGGGCAGGTCACCCATTATAACAAGACCACTTTGAAAAATCTCTGTATTTTTCACCATTTTGAAAAAATCTCTGAAAAATCTTTGCATTTTTCACATGGGTAGGGCACCCATTACAATAACACCATCTCAAAAACCTTTTTTAATTTTCTCTGGGTAGGTCACCCATGATAATTCGACCATTTCAAAATCTCTGAATTTGCAAAAGAAAAATCTTCCAGTTTTTACTCTGAGTGTGCTTTCTATCCCTCAAAAGGATTCATCATTTCTCAATATGATGAGTCCATCATCTTTCATTCTTCTTTTTCTTTACAACGCTTGCTACCTAAAGTCTCTTACAAGACTTTCTATCGTAAGCATTGTAAAGAGGGGGGCAACTGTCATAACCCAATTCTGGGTTATTCCCCAAAAATTCATTTTTTTTCAAAATAAAATAGAATAAAATAAAGGCTGGCAACGTGGAGAAAGTAGGCCGAGAAATTAAGCTGCAATTTTGGAGGAAATTCAAGGCCTAATTGTACCCCATTATCCCTAAGAATGGAGAAAAAATGCAAATTCAAGGTCAAATTAAATGATTATTGGATGAATTTGCATAAAAATTAAGTTCAAGGACATAATTAAATTTTTAATAGGCCAATTTGATTTAATCATGGGCCAAATTAAATTTTAATTATGTTTAAGAATTCATTTGGGTCCAATTGAAGGATTTAATTAAGTGCAAGGACTTAATTATCCTTTAAATGGGTCAAATTAATTTTATTTAGGGCTTAATTCGTGAAAAATTAAGTTTGGGGCCTAATTTGGGCTTAATTGAGAAGATTGGAATTTTAAGAGACCAAATTTAATTTTTACCAAGTTATTTGAATGAAATTAGGGCCAAATTACAAGAAAATTGAAGTTTTGGGGTGAATTAGGGGTTAAATTGAAGAAATCCGAGACCAAGTACCAATTTGCAAAAGGCACCGGACTATAGGGGCCTAATTGACAAAAACCGGGACTAAATTGAAGAAAATGAAAGTTTAATGGTCAATTAGGGGTTAAATTGAAGAAATCCGAGACCAAGGACCATATTGTAAGAGGTGCGTAACTTCGGGGCTGCAATTGAAGTTCATCAGGGGCTTAATTGCATTTAATCAAAAGTTTAGGGTCTATTAGAGGTTCAATTGAAAGTAATTGAAAGCTGGAGGACTAAATTGAAAATCAGTTTAAATCCCTAATTCAAACCCAAAACGACGCCGTTTTGAGAGAAAAAAAGAGGACCGGACGACGTGTCGTCTGGTCACTGTTCATTGTCTTCTTCTTTTACCCGGGTAAAGCTAGTCTGGTTACCTACTTTGCAGGTGCATTTAATGCACCTAACGTCCACCAAATTTCACCAAACTTGCATGAAGATAATCCTCTGTTGTTCCTCTACAGCTCCATGTGAATAGTTGAGTCTGAATGACAACCAATCGGCGCCGGCGCCGGCCTAAACATGCCAACTCAAGCAACCTTTTCTGCAGATTTGAGAGTGCACCATGCCTACTTTGAACCAATGGTTGGGATCTCTCCCAACAGAATCAATGGCTGAAATTTTACCCTGTGTAGACGAGATTACCCTCTTCCACCGCCTATAAATAGAGGTGGGTTTGATGGCCTGGAGGAGGAGAAAATAAGGTCCAAAGTTGGCAAAAAACCAGTTTCCACAGCCCCCGTTCCAGCAGCTTCTCTCCCCCCCCCCCGTCGTTCCAGCCATCAACCAGAGCCACCACCAGCTCCACCACAGGTATCCAGCCCAACCACAAGCCGGCCACCCCTCACGCCTGAAATAGTCACCGTTTCTTCCTCTCTCTCAACTTTGCAGAATCCTTCTTCCTTCCCCCATGATCGACTCCAGCCACCGTTCCTCCCAGAGACGCCACAGAAACCATCAGCTCAACCTCCTGATCACGTCTGTGGCCACCGCTCCCGATAGTCTTCTCCTTCGCCCGTCTGCAACTTCTGCAACCGTTTGGATTTGGGCCGGGCCAGTGTTGGCCCAGCCCAAATGTCTGGGTCGGGTCCGGCTCACTCCAAAAAGAAAAGAAACATTATAGTGGGTTGAGATCGGCCCATCCTTTTTCTAGGTTGAGTTCGGCACAGCTATCTAGGCCGGCCTAGCCCACTTATTTGATATTATATCATATATATTATATTATAATATTATTAAAAAAAATACAAAATATTTCAAAAATCATTTTAAAAAATTTGTGATTTTCTCGCATATTTTTCTACCCATTTTGCATAATATCGGGTTGTATATTTACACTGTAAAATACAAATTCGGTATTAAAATACCCAGTTTTCTCCGAAATATTTCAAAAACAAATTTTAAAAAAATTAAAACATTCTCAAAAAGAAAAAAAAAATATTTTGTTGCATACGGCTAAATTCTAAAATTTTTCCAAGCATTTTTTTCAATAAAAAACAAAAATTGCATCTTTCTCATGTTTTGAAAATTAAAAAAAAATGGATATTATAACCAGTTTATGATTTTCCATTTTGGCCAACATGTCATAAACCTTTTTCCAATCTTTTTAGGGTTCAGATGTAGACTTTAACATTTGTGAAGTGTAAAATTACACAATAAAGTACACCCTCAAGTTTATGATTATCTATTAGAATTTGTCCAACGTGTCAAAAACCTTTTTCCAATCTTTTTAGGGTTCAGATATAGACTTTAACATTTGTGAGTTGTAAAATTACACGATAAAGTACACCCTCAAGTATTAAAGATACAAGGTGTAAAAATACGATGCTAAAATTCAAACTTTAGAATAGTTAGGATTTAACCTGATAAGGTAGAGACTCTCTCATAAAGAGAGATCTGCCTTGAGCTTTAGAAAAGACCAATGAATAGAAACTCGACTTAGAAAAAACAATAAACAACAATGCAGCTTACCTTAGGTAGGGTGCACTAGGGGTGATGCATCTCTCCTTGCACAACCAGTCCCTTTCTCAGACTCTCGCGGACCATAGGTTCCTAGTGACCATAATACTAGGTGGCGATTCCTGAACTTTATCATAATTTTATAATTAAATCCAAAACTCTTTCCAACACACAACACCTCTCATACAGGAGGCACGACAAGAACCTCCGCCGTCGCCAGACGATGTCGCCCCGCGACACCGCAAAAGGTAATTTCAAGCATTATCAGCAATTTGAAAACATTTAAGTTATCCTACTTGGATTGCGCCCTATTAATAAATAGAATGCAATTATAAATCTGCAAAATGATTTGTGAAAAACATCCAGAACTTGACGACTTAAAAACAATTCCATTGATTTTGGCTTTGAAAAGGCCGGATTGTTACATTGACGATGCTATCTTGGGCTTTGATTGGGTAAAACACTGAAAATAAATATCTTTTTATTTTTTAAAAATATAAAAGATAAAAACAAAATTACAGATGAACCAGAAAAACCTCTCCAAAAATTAAATGGATAACAAAAAAAATTAACATTATTTAAAAAAAGCCCTTTAAACAAAATAAAAGAGAGGAGGTTTTGTCTTTTTTTTGGTTTTTAGTGTTTTAACCGGTCACGTCACTTTATCTCTTTTCAATTGCATTTTTTAAAATTATAGTTTTATGGTAACCATACCAGACCTAAACACCTTGGGCCTAGCAACCATGCTAGCAACAAACGACGCGTCGCTTGCCAGGGCAAACAACGTGTCACTTGTTTTACCCAGATTTCAACCACTATGGTGGCTAGAAAATCAAGGCCTTTGCTCTTTTGACCTAAAAACATGTTTTGCAACTCGTTTTGACCTAAAACATTCTAGAAACCATGACAAACTCATTAATGGCCTCAAAAAAACCAAAACACCACCCAAAAAACTAAACTCAACCCGAAACTAAAAATCAACTCGTGCTTATATTTGTTTTTTCACAAACTTTTAAGGTACAAAAACACCTAATATGAACTCTTCGCATCAAATTAAATAATTTGACACAAAAATCTTTTATTTTGGTGGTCTAAATCGGTATCAATGACAAGTTTCTCTCTCTATCTCCGGAATCGATGTCAATGACAAGTTTCTCTCTCAACCAGGAACTAAAAAATAACAAAAATGAAATTGGAACAATTTTGAGGGACTGCAATTGTATAATTTGCATGATTATTTAAGTTGGAAGACCAAAGTGAATGTTTTTTAAACTTATGGTACGTCACCTATGTTTGCTATATTTTTCATTTCGGTTCTTCAACTTTCAATCCCACAATTGCATAAGAATTTGAAATCAATTGCTTCTTAAATAGGACTTGATTGTCCAAAATTAAAATTTGAAGATCAAATTAAAAAAAAAATACACAATGATAAATGTACCGTGAAAATCCCACCAGTTTTTAGTATATAAGTAATGTAACCAAACGCTTATGTAAATTTAAACATGAGTTATAGTATAATTAGTCATGTGTTTACCATGAACGTGGCAAGTAATTTTGGTGACGGGTTTTCAAAGTTGAAGGGTCTGAATCTGCCATTGATTCCCATTTAATTTCGTCTAAATTTTATACGTAACAAAATTTTAAAAATATCTAATAAGAGAATCAAGAAGCACCCAATAGCTTAAAAGTCATCATCCTTGGGGCTTTCTCCAATACGCTCTAGCGTGTGATTCTGTTAATTTTATGGTCATCCGCGACTAAATTTAAGCATTTGCTTGACCATGTTGAAGCTACAAGGCTAGCATAGTTAGGCGTGGCATTAATTTCTCTATACTATATTTTATTCCTTTTATTTAAGTATTTGCTTGACCATGTTGAAGCTATAAGGCTACCATAGTTAGGCGTAGCATTAATTTCTCTATACTATATTTTATTCCTTTTATTTTTCTCTTGAGAACTACTTCTGTAGATACCGAATAGAACTTCATCTTTTTGTGACATGTAAGACACATTTAAAAAGAAAAGAGCCCAGTAGACAGACACTTGTGTAGAACAAACCGGGGTTAATTAAGCAGCATTCCGAGACATCATAGAATTTACCGACTTAATTACAAGCGGAATATATAGAATTTTATAAAAAAAGCAGTTTGATGATGTAGAAGTTTTTGCGGGTAATTTTACTGACGGAATGATTGAGGGATTCAAACCAGGATCTTCGTACAATGACATGGCCCATTCACCGTCAGAACTACCGATGGATTTAATGACAGAACGAGTCCGTCAATGATACCATCGGTAAAAGTTAATATATAACCGCTCTGCCGACCCTCACCTCCTCTATTTCTCCTTCTTCTTCCCCATCTCAACTCTCCCCTCCCAAACTGCAAACAACCACCCCCCTAAAAATATCTCCTTCTTCTCAACACAAGTCATCTTTCTTTAACTTTTGTGGTCACAGCACCAGTGTTCTGATTTATTATGGATTTTGTCATCTTTTGTAAGTAAATCTATCTTTTTTTAATTTTAACATTTAAATGTTAATTTTTTTTAGTATATGTATTTTGTTAGTGTATGTATATGTTTTATTGTTATTTCTCAAACAAACTTGTAGTATAAATATATAATTTTGTACTTGTTATGATTTGTTTTAGATTTTGTAAAATTGTATTTGTTTGTAAATTGTTGAAACTTTGTTGAATTACCAAATTAGATGTGTTGTGATGAAATAAATAATAGCTTGTTTAATGGGTCCATTTTAATTTTTATCAATGCTATTGTGGAGTTGTAATTTCCATAAATTTATATATATAAATTTGTATGGATGTTGATAATTGATAATGAATATTTAAGAGAAGTTTTAATTAGTTTGTTGGATAATCTCGAGGTAAATCAATATTTTTACAAATTTATTTACTTAACATAGTTAATTAATACATGTTGTCATCATAATTTTATAGAGGTTCGATAGAAGTCATGGATGATCGTTCATGGATGTATCGAGATTCACCCCAAGAACAACGGAGGATGGATTATTGTAATGGGGTTCAGGGTTTTATTAATTTCACAAAATCTATTCCCAGAAATTTACTGGAGATAGTATTAGGTGTCTATGCAGGAAGTGTAAAAATAAAAAGTATTTACATTCAGATGTTGTAACAATGCATCTTCTACACAAAGGGTTCATAGAGGAATACCTGTGCTAGTATGCATATGTAGAACTATTTGTTCGTAATGAGAGCATGGTAGAAAGGGTGGTTAGGTCAACTTCTAGTGCTAACAACGTGCATGGAATTGTAAATGACAATAATGCAACCATATTATTCAATAGTTTCACCCACATTCAACTAGTGTTTTGCCTATGTTTTATATATATAATACCTTGATATTCTTTATTTTATGTTTTGAAGGCACTTTTGGATGAAAGATGCAAAAGGGAGTAAATTGGAGATAATTGGTAGTTTGACCTTCAATCGATGTTTTGTGCAGAGCGTGGCTCTAGAGGTTGAAATGAAGTGATTCCAGTGGCATTAAAAAGCTAACATCCATACCTTTCTAGACATCTAAGGCAAAAAAATAAAATAAAGAAGAGCATGGAAATCGCAGCCTTCAAAGTCAAATCTTGCAATCTGCCAGTGTTGACCTTCAGCCATTCCAACTTGAATATCTGGAGCTACAGAAGTTCAATTGATGCAAACTAAATTGTTTTAGATTCATGACTCAAAGTTCTATAAACGCTCCAAATTTCAGCCAAAACCGATGTCATATGAGGGAGATATGAGTTTTCAAGGATGACATCTGAATTCTACCAGCAAACAGGTTTCGTGAAGAAACGAGTCCAAATTACGTTTCGAAGCATCTAAACCGATATCCAAGTTTTTATTTAAGCAATTTAGCTCATTTAAGTCAAATCTTGAAGATTTCATGCAAGGGTATTTCTCCTTTTTTAGGAAAATAGTTATTGAAGTACTTAAATGTAAACAGTCTACTTAATGGAGGACTATTTTGTAAAATAGAGACCTAGGGTTTCCTAAGATATAAAAAGAATGAGAGAAGAGA
>Ga0325402_1003551_pt1 | contig 14128 bp, 14 predicted proteins | sample PopdelMetagenome_22_FD_207212 | JGI IMG/M metagenome (GOLD analysis project Ga0325402, IMG submission 207212) | Populus deltoides microbial communities from Bellville, Georgia, United States - Xylem-PdKOR-R3 | ecosystem: Host-associated > Plants > Phyllosphere > Stem > Wood/Secondary xylem... | reverse complement strand
AGTATTAAAAAGATAGAAAACGACACTGCATTTGACTGATGCAGGTGAACTCAGATCAAGCAGCAAGCTATGTTCCTGGAAACAATATCGGTACGTAAATAACAGAACCCTATTCACGTATTTAATTGCTTAGTTTATCAAGATTAAATTAAAATATTGTTTACTATTCATTTACTTGATTAATGCGCCTTAATTTTGTTATCTATGCAGACTGTGGTGGCGCTTGCCATGCTAGGTGTTCGTTGTCCTCTAGGCCTCGTCTTTGCAAGAGGGCTTGCGGGTCATGCTGTGCCCGATGCAAATGTGTCCCTCAAGGCACTTCCGGCAACCTGGATGCCTGCCCTTGCTATGCCACCTTGACTACTCGTGAAGGCAGACGCAAGTGTCCTTGAATTTAATCAGCCAATTTGCCCATCACTAAAATCTACGCATTCTCTACACGTATCGAGAATTAATAACCATTGGACTTCCCAAAAAAAAGATGCGAAGTTGTACTTTCTTACCAGATACGAGAGACATGTCGTTTCCTTTATCTTTCTTTAGTTTGTAATGTTTTTTTCTTGAATTATTTGTGATTAATATTGAATTGTAATGGCAAATGTTTGGAAATAAAATACCGGGTTTCGTTTTTCCTTTATTAATGTAATATAAATTTGATTCAAATTATGTTATTGATTAACTAATATTTGCCAACCGTTCATTAGCTTTCAAATCATGGGATAAATTCCAAGAAATCGAGAAAGTGGTAGCAGGTAATAATTAATTAATGAACACTTTAATTTCCTCATCTCCAATCACATAAACATTGTTTTATGTTCCAGGTGATCAAGAGAGTGACGCAGCCCCGCGGATAGGGACGAATAAACTTTATCTAGTCCGAAGATACCAATATACATAGAATAAAACTCCCCGCACCCCTGTGCATGGTACTGGTAACATACACGTTGAAGCCCAATTTCATTCAGATTCATGTTATTCTGTGATTTTTAGTCACAGCAATTTAGAGTTGCTTCATCGAACATGAAAATAGAACTGAAAAGGAGGATGTTCAGAGAAAAGAACAATTACAGAAAAGGGTTGAGAATTGACCCTTCTAAAAAAAACCCTTCAAATTGGAGGCTATCGACAGTGATTTGGAATTGGATATTCGACTAGGCTAGGTGACAAGTTCGGGAAGGGCTCCGCTTTGGATTCTTTGCACACTGTAACAGAGGACCATTGTCACTGTGGAAAACCTCCCTTGCTTAGACCTTCTTCCCAGATGATAAAAGACAAAAAATATATGGTATACAGTCTCAGCCAAATACAGACGAAGCCCACTTGCCATTGATCTGCTTCGCTAGATTCTAAAGCCCTGTCACATTAGACGGGTGCGATCCCATCTCTAGCATTTAACTTGAACCAAGAGATGTTCGGTGTAATGGTTAAGTTGACTTCATACTCTTTGAAATTTATTTCTTAAATACATTGTGAGGAAATAAATTTAACCATGATTAATTTACAAGTTGATAAAAAAATGCTTTACATAGTAATTATTAAATTCGGTATAACTTGACATGTTCATCTATAACATGTTTGTAATGTGAAACTTGACTTAAATTGAGTTTTAAATTAAACCGATTCTAATATTAAGCTGATTTTAAAATAATGTTTCAAATAAATAAATAAAAACCTAAATTTATTATATTATCCCTTTCTCATTTTAGTTTTTGTTCTTGCTTCGAGAGATAAGGTAATCTTTTCACCGTGCCATAAATATATTTCAAGGATTATGTAGAGTTGTTTTGATAATTTTATCGCACAGTAAAATTATTAATGCAACCCTTTAGTAAAATAATCTAAAGTCTTCTACACAAAGATGTTTTTGTATTTACATATTTGATATAAATAGTAGATTTCCCTTACCATTATAATTTTTTAGCTTTGGCTTCAGGAGCTTGGTTATAATTTCATCTTGATTGGTTTGTTATTGTTGTTTACTATCACGGTCAATTTTGGTTTTATACAAATAAAACAAAAAAGTTGTTGATGCGTGTCGCGCACATGTTTACATGGCAACTGCTTTATCATCTTCTATCAGCACGTGCAACTGACTCCGATGGTAATAACCATGATTTTACCGCATCATTTGATTCATCTCAATATCCTTTTCCTCTCTAGGTAGTGAGTATGTGGTAGTTCGGCATGGTTTGACCCAAATTGTTTTTTTTCTTTTTTTTTTTCTTTTCATTCATTTTCTTCATCGGATTACATGCTAACAATGCAAAAAATCATATTAGCCCTTCCATGTTTTTTTTCTTTTGATTTAATCAATCTTCTCTTATTTGCAATTATTTTTTTTTACATTGATTATCTTTGGTTGAATTTTATTTTCATTTCATCTTCATACCAAACTTGGTCATAATTCTTTCCATTGCTATTTTTTAATTATCTTCTTGATGGATTTTTTTTTTACAATTATATTTCTATACATTTAATTTCATTTGGTTTTTTCCAAAACATTCAATTTCATTTAATTTTTATGTCGAATTTAGTCATAATTTTTTTAATTGCTATTTTTTTATTTTACATTGTTTTTATTTTGTTGAATTTTTTCTCAAATTCATTCCTTAATATTTGTTTTATTAAGAATCTTGCTTTTTTATTTTTTAGGTTTGTATTTAATGAAGTCATTCTGGTCTCATGACCCAGTTAACAGATCTGAAGAATTATCATGAGTTAGTCTCTATTTTTTTAAAGCATTTTTTTAATATCCTTTTGCCAGTATTTTTTTTCACTTTTTTATTTATATGATCACCCCAATTTCATGTCACACGTCATGTGTTTAATTTATTGACCTGAGTTGGCTATCGAGTTCGATTAAGGCTTTTATTGTTATTTTTTTCTTTTTACTTTGACAAATTCTTAAAATTTATATTTTTAAATTGACCTTTAACAAACTTTTTAATAGTTCTGGATCTTGAGTTTCATAGATTATGAGCTTTTTAAAATTCATCCATGTTTAGGATGTGTTTCCAGGTATGCTTTAATTTTATAAATGTTTTCAATTTCATTCCTTATAATATTTTCATTCTTTAAAAGTTGGTCTTTATTTTTTTTAATTGCTTTTTTTTTTAAATTTGGGATTGTTTTTTTTTCTTTTTTCATTAATTGGATCCTCCTTGGGTTTTTTTCTATTAAATTTTATCTTCTTTCTTTTTGTTAGCTTTTGCATGTTTTTTTATGAATATTTTTATACCGATCTTATTTTTCAAAATTAAATTGACTGAGAATTATATTTTTTGATTGAATCTGAGTAAACAATTTAATAGGATGCAAATTTCAGAGATTGGATCAAGTTTAAGAGGTTTGTCGGTTTTGCCCTGTTTTTTTCTAGATTGATGTTTTTTTTTTTTAAAAAAATTTGTTTTCTTGTTTTTTTTTGTTTGATTCTATTGGGTTAGCCTTCAATAATTTTTTTATATTTCACCCTTACCGTTTTTTAATCTATCACATTACAAATAACTTTTAATTTTATCACCTATGATTTTTTTAATTTTTTAAATTTGGTCCTAGTTCTTTTAATTGTTTTTTTTGTTTGAGATTTTTTTTTAGATTTCATCCTCAATGAGTTTTTTCATGTCAGATTTTAGCCCTATTATTTATTTTGCTATTTTATTTTAATAATTTTTTCAACGATTCTATCATTAAAAATTAAATTGGACAACATTTAAGTTTATTGATTGAACCCGGGTCCATAATTTAATAAGTTGCAATTGTTTTAGATTAAAATAAGTTTAAGAGGTTCGTTTAGGTTTATATGTTTTTCTCACTTTTTTTTAATTTGATAATTTTTTATTTTTTTTAAGTTTGACTTTTTTTCTTATTTTTTTTAATTAGGTTAGTGTTGAGTTGTTTAATAATCCAAATAAATCCAAGTGTGATTTTTTTGTTGTTAATTTTTTTATGTTTTTTTTATTATTTAAATTGCCTCTTTAATGAAAATATATTTTTTTTAAATTATTACTTTTTTTACAAAAAAAAAAAATGTTGAGCTAGGGGGGACGCGCCGGCAAATATCCAGTAATAATCTAACGAGCTGAGTACTTTTCCGAGTTTAAGAATGATGCTCCATAATAAATGCTAAAAATATCAAATGGGGGTGTTTCTGTAATTTTCCTTAAACTTAACCAACTTGAAATGAAAGAACTGGAAGTCACGAATCACTCATGACCCGATGTCACGCTGAGACGCAGAGAATCGAATCATCATCACCGCACACAAACAAAGCCGATCTCTGAATCAAATAATCGCCGATTCTAAAAAACCTCCCCTTCCTCGTGTCTGCAAGCTTTTTTTAGAATCCACGTAGTAGTAGATTTCAATCTCCCTTCTCAGTAACAAACACACCACTCTCTCTCTCGCGACTGACATAAGCCTTACCCTTCACTGAACTAAAATTCTAGCACGTGTCATCCACATCCCAAACAACGAATGAACAGTTAACCCAGACCTTTTCTGTTAACTAAAATTCTTAGAAAGACACAGTATGTATGTGCGTATACATTGTGCACGTGGCAACAATCTAAGACGTATTAAATGATAGCCGTTGATGAATGAACAGAGGCGTTGATTATCATGAAGTGGGAAGAGGGTCAAGAAGTGACAAGAAAGGGAAGTCGGGGCTTCATAAATCCGACGTGGCTGACACGTGTAAGTAGCCCAAGATGATAGATCGGACGGTGGTGGATAAGTAGAGAATAGAAACCGTGGAGATGGGGAATTACGTGAGAATCGGGAGTGTGTATAAATGAAATCTGGAAGTGACAGAGAGAGAGAGAGAGAGTAGCATTAATGCTTCGGGCTCTCCGTCGCTTTGGAGATTGTAGTCTGTGATTGAGTGAATGTTTTAGGGTAGGTTTGACGAATCAAAAAGATGATTATCGTTGTCACTCGTCACTGCATTGTCCAGTTTTTTCTTGATAGTTCTTGAATTCTTGGCCTTTGTTTTTCTTAAAAAAATTTGAAAAAATCTTGCTTGCAGAGTAGAAGGAAAGAGCGGAAGTAGGGGATGATGGGGGAGATTTGATGCCATTAATGGGCTGGATAGGTTTTAATTATAATAAAGGAAAAGTCTTTAACGAGTGAGATCTACTCTCTTTAAATTTTTCCAAGTGTGTTTCACGGGTTGCACAGAGACTCACAGAGAGGGAGAGGGAGAGGGAGCTTTTGCCTTTTTCCTGTTGTTCATCTTCTTTCTTTCTGCTTTGAGTTTTTTTTTCTCTTTCTTTCTGCTTTATTTTAGGAAGAACCTGATTCTCCTAACACGAGGAAGCGAATTACTTTTCTACCTTTCTTTCTTCTTCTTCTTCTTCTTCTTCTTCTTTTATCGATCTCTGTTTGCCTTCGGTCTCTGCTATATCTCTCTTAGCTTCTCCGAGAGAAATAGAGATCTTCGTCGGCTAGTACTCTCTGCTCTTCAAGATAAAAGAGAGAGGCGGAGAGATATCTGGCGAAACAAAAAAAGCCCAAACGCCATTTTTTCGCATTTCGCTTAACAACTAACACAACAAAAACTTCCATTCTTCTGTCCCTCTCTCTCTCTCCCCTTCATTACTCCTGCTGGTTTCATTGCTTCTAAATTGAATTTATTCCCTTCTTTCATTTCATTGAAGAAGCTCAAATTTTGAAGAGTAAAGGAGTGACAGAACAAGAAGAGAAGATCTGGGTTTGGCTTATTTTCGCTGGATTTTCTTGGGCCCCTGAAGAGGCAGAGGCAGATAAGGTGGTGGTGGTGTTGTTAGTGGGTTAAAATGATTGAAAGATGATAGAAATGAACAAGAATAAAGACGTCAGGCCAAGAGCCAGTCGGTTCTCAAGACAACAGATTAAGCAATCTGGACAAAAGCTTCTCTCTGGTGATTTTTTTTGGTGTGTTAATTTCAATTTTAATTAATTTTCTGGTCCCCAAGAAAAAAAATTAAAAATGTTGGTGTCTTTTACTTGAAAACAAAGAAACAAAACCCAAAATGAAGACTTGTCGTTATCTGTTTTATTCTTTTTCTGCTTCTGTCGTATCTTATTTTATGCTCTTTACTACTTTGTTAGCTATTTCTAGTAGTATCTTGTCTCTTATCTTTTATCTTCTTGTGATTTTTTTTCAAGGTTTGAATGGTGGTGATTTTGTTGTTTCTTGGGAGAAATCGAAGAGAATTAAAAGGTTGAGTGCTGTTAATAATAATAATAGTGAAAGTAATAAGGGGAGTTGTGGTTACGAGGTGGAGGAAGAAAAGAAGTGTGAGATGGGAGGTGGTGGAGGTTGTGACGTGTTTGATAAAGAAGTTCTTCAAGCACCTTCCGCTACTATTGGTACTGCAAGTACTAGCAACAAGAGATTCAAGCTTCCCAGAAAGGTAGGCTCAGTAATTATGAGGTGGTTGGTTTTTTTAATTAATTTCCTGCTTGTTCTAATGTTTGGTTGAATTTTAAAGCAGCTTATTGATGATTGCAATGGTGTTGTTCCGAGGAAGCTACGGTCAGGTGTGTTATTACGTTTGTCAATTAAGAAATCAAGCAGTACGACGTTTTTCTTGGTGGGGTTTTTTTGGTTATTTACTTGGATGTGTCCAGGTTTTCAAAACTAAGTGTTTTTTTGGTGGTGGGAATTTCGTGGAAGTTTCTTTTTTTTCATGTTTTTAGATGGTTTTGTTTTGTTTATGGCTTTGTAAATTTTGGATTGGAGTTGAAGCAAAACCGAAGCCTTTTGCCTTTTCTTTTCTTTTCAAGGAAGAAAGATTCTGTTTGTTGTACTTTTTAATTCTATTTACTGTGCTGATGCTGCCACTTTCGTGGTGTATTTATTCTTTTTAAGTAATTATTTATGGTATCGTGTTTGATATTTTTTTAGTTCTTTAATATTCGTAAGCTTGCTTTTCCAAGGGAGATACTTTCAGTTTCTTAAAAATGAACAAAGTTTTTTTCATTTTTCTTTTCATGAAAAAAAGCAAGAAATTAAATATCAGTTCTTCATGTTTTTGCTGGCATAGTTTTGTAAATATACATGACCATTTTCAGCCATGAAGAAACGCATTAGCGAATCTGTCTCCCCACCTTTTCCAGATTCAAAGAAGCTATGCCACACTCATGGTGGGGTGGAATCACTGAAAAGGGATGGTTTAAAGAAATTGGGATTGAAAGTGGTTAGCCGGTTATCTCTAGCTTCTGATTTCAGTTAAATTCTTATTCCCCCTCTATTGAGCACTTCAATTTATATAAAGTTAAAAATGCTTTTCCAGACACAACCAGGGCCAGACTGGTCCAGTAAACAGAGTGTCTGTGGGCCAATAACCAAAGATGAAGAAGAAGTTGTGGAGACCTTGTATTCTTTGGCTGGAATGTTTGCCAGTAATGAAGAACCCGAAAATGATTGTAAATTGGGCAATGCTTCTTTGGATGCAAGTCGTTCAACTTTGCAAGAACGTAGTGAGAGTGATTCCCCCATTATTGAAGGTTTTTTTTTTTAGTTTCCTCCATAATTTTATTATTCTGATTTTTTTTATGCTGTGTTGTAAGTATGTTGTTTATCTAATTCTGTAGCCGTAAAAGAGGACTTGAACTCAATTTGCCTCCCGAGAATTGACGAGGCTGCTGAGGAAACATGGCATGTCGAAACTGCCAAAGTTGATTGTTTGAACGAGCCTAGTTTTCAAGAATGGCCTACTTTGTCCAGCGATAAAGTCCAAGGTGATTTAGGTAGTTGTGTTGCTCAAGTGAATCTGCCCACTATGTTTGCTAAACAGGAGGAGCTAAAGCCATTGTGTGATTCTTTCAATCTCTTCATTGCCCCTGAGCAATATCAGGATACTGTGTATGCTTTTCTTTTTTTCTCTTTTGGTTGTTATGTTAAATGCATTCCTTTGTTCATGGCTCCAAGGCATTTGTTTATTTCTTCCTTACATTTTTTGAGCTTGCAGCAAAGTGAAGCAGTCCACACAGTTAGAGACCTCACTCGAGAGAAAGCCAGACATTGCCTTGGGGCTGACAGCAACTGTAAGTCAACAGGATCAACGACATACAATCTGTCAATCCAAGACCAATGGTAAAACTCCTGCTCCTGGGAAATTATCATCTCAATAGCATACAATTTGATTGCAGATTACTTTTGTCTTGTGTAGTAGTACACTTAATAGTTGGTTTTTTCATCTGAAGGTCCAGCATTGTGGCCAGGTTTGTCTTCAACTGTATCAAGTGGTGCATGCAATTATGGATCTTCATCACTGTAATTTTCTCCCATTTCTTTGGTTTTGTACATTTACATCATCCATTATTTTGCAATTTGTCATGCAATTTTTACCTATTTCAGATCTTCTGCCACCAAATTTCCTTCTTGGATGGATACTGATTGTGGTGCTACCAGGCCCAGTTCATTCCAAAAATGTTCTTCTACTGGAAAGGTGATGGTTATGTCTAATGATTATTTCTCTTGCCTGGATGAATTGTTTGCTCATAACTTCTATGACTGGTTTATCTGATGGACTGTGACTTACACAGGCTTCTAAAGTCAATACTGGTAAAAGATCATGGAAGAGGTCCTCAACCCATGTTTATATAAGTCGTCTCATTCGGGCTTTACAAATTCCAGAGAGTAGAGATAGCTTGCCTCTGCATCTGAATCAACTGAGGCCACATGATATATTAAGGCAAGGTGTATTTATGACAATAAACAACTTCAATGGCAACAGGAATGGTTTGAATGGCGCTCCACCTTCTAGAGCCATAGTTAACATGACCGACAAGAATTCAAATCAACGACAAAGACTCCATCAAGATCAGCCAGAGACTCCTTCTGGCGTGTACAATTCTCAGAAGCAGGTAAATCTAGCATTCAATTTCCAATGGTTTATTATTTTCTAACTGGTTTTGATCAATTTTTACTCCCTTGCAGACTTTCAATTTCTTGTCTTTGGCAACTGGCGGGGGCAGCCTGGAAGCTAATAACATTTCTAATGGAGTTGGAAATAGGTCTGAACAATCAGCTCAGCAGCAATTTCCTTATCTGCACTCACATTTGCAACAGCAACATTCCACACTCGCGAGTTTCCCTCTGTCCCAAGCATATTGCACATCCTCATCTTACCCCGATCAACCTGCAGCACAGCAGGTTTTTATCCTTACCTTTTAGATTGCATCTATGTATCTATGCTGATGACTCAAGAACTAATTGAAGAGATGGTTTTGCGCATCCTCAATCATTTATTTTTTGTCAATAATTACATCCATTAAATGGGGGGGATGCAGTGGAAGTGTAGTTCTGTGAATTTAGGGAGCCAGCCAAGAGGTGATCTTATGTTCAGCAGCATAAGGCTCTCTTTGGCTAAAGGTTTACACTTTGCTGAGTTACCTAGGGTCTTCAAATTCACACAAACTTCTACTGCATCCGCACCGAGTTACCTTGCAAGTTATATACCAACTTACTCTTAACTCTTGGTTTTAGGCCCGGGTTCCACAACCTCCCTACTTTGGCAACTTTTATTGTGGTTCTCGTACTAGTCCTTCAGGATTTGCAAAGCAGCAACAGGAGCAGCAGCAGGAGCATCAGGAGCAACTACAACGGCTTTGGGAAGCTCAGGTTGCAGCAGCTCAATATAGGACGCCTGCAAATTCCACCACCATGACTCAGTTTCCGAACTGGCAAAATGTAAGGCAAGACTCGCCTACACAGATATCACGTGCCCAACCCACCATCCCAACTTTGTCATCTCAAGAAGCACTGGGTCCCAAGTACGCTCAGATCTCTCAACAGCAGCTTATGACCATTACTACATTGCCTCATGCTAGGGTCAGAAGACAAGACCACCATCTCTCTTCTGTTTATGAAGAAACTGGAGGTGGGTTTCGAACTGTTGGTGCACTGCCATTGCAATTACTCTGTAATGATCGCCTATGAATTCTAGCCATTATCTATCAGATTGATTGGCAGAGATATTATTTGATTCGTTGTGTTAATACCTGCCACTTCTCAGCACTGTCAAATAGGGAATAAACTAGAAGCCAAGTTGTTCTTTGGGTGTTAAATTAAAATGGGGAAGAAAGCAGGCAGGGGAAGTTAGATGCTAGTGGAATTAGCATCCAGGGCTTATTATCTGAAAGTGGGAGAGGACATTTTGTACTGTCGCCTTTTCACTCGACGGATTGACTCGTGTGACTTGAGCAAATACCTATCTAAGAAAAACGAGGATTGATATATATATATATATATATATATGTTGACTCACTTTCTGAACCTTTATCCGAGTTAGGTTTCAAACCGGATTTGACAGCTGCTTTTATGTATGTAAGCTTATGGTTTTTATCCGCTTAACCTGCTTAAACAGCGGGACTCCTTTTAAGCAGCAGCCAATGGAGAGAGGAAGCGAAATTGGCTTCTTGAATCTAGAGTTTTACACCTGTGAATTTAGCGTCGAGGATTAGCTTGGCTTTTCATCCTATAATGACATGACAGGATAGGTCATAGGTGGCTTTTGTCTTCTCTGACATATCTGTCCTGGGATGGTAATCTTCTTACATGCTTGTCATATAATTTTCCTGCCCGTGTCAGCCGGTGCAGTCCTCGATCGAACTTGCGGGGATATGGCATGGGCTATGGGCTGAGCATTACGTCTGACACCTTGTTATGAGCATTTATTTCCATTCAGATCCAACGATTTCATGATAGGCCAAGAAAGCTGTGTATTGTGCTTTTGTATCATGCATCGCTACTACGTTTGAATTTCCCAGTTCTCACCTATCCATTACTTCCTCACTTTCCTCAGCAATGTTGGGCAACAGCAAAGACCCACCACCAGATATAGCTCCTAAATTTCTGGCATCTACTTTAAATACAAGCAGGGTTATACTAACAGTGCTGAGAGTTATAATTGTTTCTAGACATCCAGAATGTTATACGAACATGAAAATAGCACCCTTATTAACCTGAGCACAGAGTCATTCTATGCCATCAACTGAAAGATGATGGGAATTAACAGTACTCCATGGAAATGAAAGGCAGAATGAGACACAGAGACGATGGGAACCGAAGGATAAAAGAAGCAATTTCTGGCAAAAATGTCCACTATTACAAGGTATGAGCTGGCTGTGCTAGATGGGTATAGAAATAACTGCTGAACAATAAAGAACGAGACATACAAATACAGGAAGAAAAAATGGAGGACCAAATTGACACTCAAGACACTCTTCGCTGCAGAAAAGATGCTTACTCCAGCTTCTCCAGCTCTCCCATTCTCTCTATGATTGCCTGCGCATTACAATGAGTATCAGTTGCCTGTTTAAAGTGGGATTAATTTACCAAAATAACGAGGAAGAAAAGGAAGTTATGAAAAGTGTTGTGCCATGATAACTAAAAACTTATACATTTGTGCTTCCATTATCCTCCCAAAAAACAAACACAAATATTAGTTGATGGCATGGATCGACCATACAGTAATCCAAACACGTGGGGGTGGTAAAATGAGCAAAAACTTGTTTTCCCTATGAACCAGATTTGCCAGGAAGAAATAGAATTCCAGAAAATACTCACCCTCTTGCTTGTTTCTTGAAGCTCCCCAGCGAGAATGAATTCATCAAGTATCAAATAAACCTTTTAAGGAGGAAACAGAAAATCAAACAAAGAAGTGCATAAGAAAAACAGTAGCAAGTAACAGATTGCTCTATAGGAAAACACACGCACATGGAATGATAAAAAGCCAATAAGAGGCCTGTGAATTCCTTTCAGGAACTAATTATACGGTGTAATTGATCTGGTAACTAGACCAAAAGGCAAGAATCACACATAGTAAAAGCAAAGAAGCAGGAAACATCGAATCATCCATGCAACACCAATAGAATCGCAAGAGCGAAGACGAGCATGGTTAAAGTAACATTCTCACAACAACGAAAACGAAAAAATCATGACAGGGACAAACCTTGTGAAAGTTAAACACCAAATCTAGCTCACACACATTGCTGAAGAAATGATCCAATATCTCCACAAATAAATGAATGCACTCCAAATAAGCCAATTCGTTATCCGTTATGTCGACACACAGCGAAAAAAACAATCCAGCATACCGCCTGTATATCACCTTGTGTGTCCTAAACTGCAACCAAAACATTCCTTAGCTAAAACAACACTTCCATTATTACTCAATGTTCAAGTTCCAATTGTTTTCATTAATAAAAAGAATTCAACACAACTAATCAAATTAATCAGATTAGGATTTGTTTAAGCACCGGCTCCTGCTTAATTAGATCATAATTAGCTTCTTCTCTTTATCAACTCGAAAGGGATGAGAAATCAATTACCTCAACAAAATTCGTGAATTTAGCATCTCTATTAACAACCAATCGGTGAACCTAAAAAACACAATCGAATTAAAAAAAAAAAACTAAAAAAATCAAACAATTAGAAATAAAAAAAGAGAGTATAAATCAGACAAAACCTCGTATTCGACTTTGTGCTTCTCGGAATCCTCAAGAGGAACATAGTATTTAGCGAGACGAGTCTTGCCTTGTCTGTTTTGCAGGAGTATAAATCGGATCTGCCAAATCAAACATCGTCAAAAACAGACATTAACCAAAAGTAAAAAGAAAATTGTTCAGAACATGATATCAGGCAGAAAGATAACCATTGTTAGAGAAATTAAAGATCGAACGATGAATTAACGAAGAAGTTTCACGAATTATTTTCAAGCAGCGTTAATCTGGAGAGGGATGGAGGTGTAGAAATGTTTGATTTTTCTCTGAATTTCTTTTGTCTTGAGAGGAAGGGAATCTCCAAGGTTGAATATGTCGAAGGAAAGGAGGAGAGTGAGATCTAGCGTGTAACAACCGTATACAGATAAATCGTGTGATACTTGAAGTTGAATTCTCTCTCGGCTGATGACTCGATATAGCATTTTTCTATTTTGATCTTTTGAATGCTGTGTGATTAATTTGCGGCTACTGTGATGTTCACACATAAGTTTGGTATGAGCATTTCACACTTACGTGAATGAGGCGAGCCTGTGTTCGCCGTTTCGCTATGTTTGTCAAAGGAAACGCAGGCTGCAGTAAGCTTTTACACATTTTTATCTGGAAAAGATAAATTGTGTGTTTGGTAATACTTTGTAAATTTTTTTTAAAAAAATATATTAAAATAATTTTTTTTTAATTTTATCATCAATATATTAAATTCATAAAAAAAATTAAAAAAATTAATTCAATATTTTTTAAAATCAATTATACTTTTAAAATATATTCAACCGCCGGTTTTCAAACACGGTGACAGGCCAAGCATGATGCTGCTAATTTTCAAGATAAATTGGATGCGGGGAATCCATTTAGTACGCTACAGATTCAAGCTAGGTGGTTCTGATTGAACACTAATTGCAGAGACATAAATTACTTTCATGGCAATCAAGCGATTGGCTATCCTAATAATTATGGTCGTACTTTGGAGTTTGTAGCAGCCAAGAGAGCAGCTCCAATACCAGACCCGTCTTTTGAAAATGTTCTATGACTCTGTTTTTCGAAATTTCTAATCTCAGAAGCTCGGTAAAAGCATCTTGTAGGTATCTTCTGTAATGGGGGTGGTGCTCGTATAATCCACCGCGCGTCCCATGGATACTACAGTTCATTTACCAAATATGGTACCTTTGGAATCATCTTCCATCTTTTGCAGAATCCCTGCACTTGCCAATTAAGCGTCCACCTCTCTTTACAATGGCGTCGCAAACCTCTGATTAACACAATCCTCCTAGCATTTAAGCTGGGCTCGGCATGAACTTGAAATTTGGATTGAAGGAAATAGTGAATGATTGGAATAGCCGAGTTGAACAAGAAGATCCAAGTAATATAACTCCTTTTCAATATACATATCTCAGATGATATTGACTGGCAAGCATAAGTTCAAATATCCTGCAGAAATGCTGGACTACTTACTATTGACCTCTAGTGATTACTTTATTGTTCGTTGAACATCACTCCACTTGATTAATAGCGTCTGCGGTGTGTGTATATAGGAAAAGAATTCCTATCATCTATACTGTCTCCCACTGGAAAGCAAATTCCATATGTACACTCAATTTCGTCAAAAGGCTAAAGTCATAAGAGTAGCAGAACAGTAAAGATTACC
>Ga0325402_1003548_pt1 | contig 14132 bp, 4 predicted proteins | sample PopdelMetagenome_22_FD_207212 | JGI IMG/M metagenome (GOLD analysis project Ga0325402, IMG submission 207212) | Populus deltoides microbial communities from Bellville, Georgia, United States - Xylem-PdKOR-R3 | ecosystem: Host-associated > Plants > Phyllosphere > Stem > Wood/Secondary xylem... | reverse complement strand
GTTTGTTTTCTTAACATTTAATTTAGGGTTTCTTTTTCTTCGTTTTTATTGGTGGGGTGGTGGTGGCATTAGTTGGAAACGACTATTGATATGGATGGTTTTGATGATTTTAGGGTTTTTTTATGAGATGCCTAATGAAGAATCAGTATTGTATGCATTCAAGTCTGATAAAGCTGTTAGTGTTGATGTGTTGTGAGGTGATGATTCATGTGTAATAAAAGAATTGAATGCTTGAACAAGACTGTTAATCCTGTTGATAACCAGCAAGCCTTTCACCCTATGGATACACCAATGTCTACCACTAATTCCACAGCTGGTTCCAACCCTGGTTCAAACGATGATACTCCCCGTGTTAAATTATTGTGTAGTTTCTTAGGTAGCATAATGCCTCGACCTCAAGATGGGAAATTGCGTTATGTGGGTGGAGAGACGCGGATTGTGAGTTTGCCTATGGATATTAGTTATGAGGAGTTGATGAGTAAAATGAGAGAGCTTTATGATGGGGCGATGGTGTTGAAGTATCAGCAGCCTGATGAGGATCTTGATGCATTAGTTTCGGTTGTGAATGATGATGATGTGATTAACATGATGGAGGAGTATGAGAAATTGGCTTCTGGGGATGGTTTCACAAGGCTTAGGATTTTTCTGTTTTTGAATACAGACCAAGATGGTTCGGCGCATTATGTTGATGGGGATGGGAGGGAGAGCGAGAGGAGGTATGTGGATGCGCTGAATAATTTGAATGATGGGCCTGATTTTAGAAGGCAGCATGCTGACTCCCCTTTGATTGGTCCAGTTGATGATATTCATTTACAAGAACAGTTTTTTAATGGATTGAGTCTTGAAGGTGGTCTCCTTAGCCAAAGGAGTGGTGAGATGCCAATATCACAGCACAACTTGCATCATGTCACGATTGCTCCAAGGTATAATGAAATGGAGAGTTCATGGAGCCCTGCATATTATTCTCCTAGGCATCATGGACACCATGATCCAAGATCATTATCAGAGTTTCCAAATTCACCCCCTTCTTCGCGTTACCGTATGCAGTTTGGGGATTTACCCGATATAGGCATGGATAGAATGCTTGAAGAATGTGCTCGGTCGCAGCTAAATCAACATCCCCCTTATGACCACCAGCCACAATATTCCGAAAATGTAGTATGGATGCCTGCTGGAGGCGTATGTGGTCATAAGGGTGGTTTTCCTGGTAACTTGCCGCATGGTCCCGGTAATTTTGAAGGGAACGTTGTTTGTGAGCACTGCAGGGGGCCTTTCCCAAGAAATCAACTGCATTTCGAGCAACCCAGCATGGGAAACGGAGTCCCTCAGGTTGCTAATCCAGGTGCTGACTGTCCTCCGAATAGGGAGACTTTCATGCTAAACGCAGATGCAAAGGCGCACCACCCAGTCTATCCCAGAGAGCTGAATGATCCCCGAGCTGTCTACAATGACACTCAAGGCCATGACAGAGGATGGATTGTGCAGCATCAGTTGAGTCCCTGCACTGATGAAGCCAGAACACATATCTCTGGAGCCACAAGATTCAATGATCAGTACATTGTAGATGGTCCAGGCATGAATTATCCCCTTGGACTTGGAAATTTGGTGGATGGTCATCATATGTCCTCGCACCACCAGCCTGGGCCTGAATTGGGCAACGATGTTTTTCACGAGCAAGGTGCAGTTGCTGTCCACAACCTACACGTTTCACCTCCTGAAGAACGTTCAGTACAGCATGGGAATTTTCCTTGCGCTTATGGGCCAGAGAATCTTCATTCATTGCCACATGGACATGCACATCCACAGACTTTACGGAGAAATGTTCAAAATCCAGTGCATGGAACTCCTTATGAAGCGTCCAGTGCAGGTCTGCAGATAAATGGTGCTGTTAATCCATCATTTCTTAGTGGTAGTCAAAGGAATGGCATTGGCATAGATAGTCAGCAACCTTGGGTTGAGTCCTCTCAGAAAATGCATGTTTTTGATGGGACAACTTCCTTGGAATATTCTTATGGTCACATGTTGAAATTGAATCCAAATACTTATGGGCTAGAAAATAAGCAGTCTTTTCCTCCAGAACCCATTCGACCAACACTCCCGCATGAAATGCTTAACTCATCTGCAAATATAGCTGCTTCTGGTTACAAGCCTGAGTTATGTAATAACGCTGTTACCAAAGCATCAAAGATGGAGGGAAAGATCGTCCTTGGCATAGAAAATCACGCAAATGGTGTAGGGAAGATTGAAAACTTGGATGTGCCAAATGTTCCTTGCCCGGAGCAGGATATGATTGCTGATATTAATGGCCAGGCAGCATTTCCTGAGTCTCTCAATTCCAATTTCTTGAGGTTAGTTGAAGAAAGTGGCGATACAGTGAAAGCGGGAGAAAAAGATCCTTCTGCTGTTCTCGGAGAACCAAATCTGTCAATTAGCCGTATGAGTTTCTTACCTGATTTAATTGCTTCTGTAAAGAAGGCAGCACTGGAAGAGGCTGAAGAGGTGAAAGCTAGAGTTGAAGAAAATGCTGATCCTGCAAAGAATGATTTAGTATCAGGAGAAATAGATGAAAAGGAGCCTGAAGCTGTGGTGAGAATGAACTGAACTTTTATTTGCTCAAAAAGCATTTAACAACATGTTATCTTTTTCTAATGCGTTGCATGTCTAACAGAACACTCATGAAGAAGCAGAGCTGAGCTCTGACAATGAAAATATAAACAACAAAATTGAGCCGACAAAAGCCGAGGCAGAAGCTATAGAAAGGGGATTGCAGGTGCCCGCCTGCTGTCACATTCACATCATTGGTGTTTTAATGTTGCATATTCATCTTATTTATTGTTCCTTGCTATCTACACCTGCTTGTTTTGTTTAATGTTGCATATTCATCTTATTTATTGTACCTTGCTATCTACACTTTCTTGTTTTGTGTGTTGTGTTTTTAACAATAGGTTGATTCTGTGTCCAGACAATAAAAAATGATGATTTGGAGGAGATTCGTGTACTAGGCTGTGGAACATATGGAGCTGTTCATCATGGGAAATGGAAGGGTTCTGATGTGGCTATAAAGAGAATAAAAGCCAGCTGCTTTGCTGGGAGACCTGCTGAAAGAGAGCGCTTGGTAGGACCCATATTCTTCTGATAATTTTTCGTTTATATTATTAATCATTGCCTTGTTCTGGAAGATTGACTTAGTCTCAAGTGACGCAATGTGTTACATGTGCTCGTGCATGTGCATGTGAGCTAGTGGTACTTAAAAGCAGTGTTAAAGGGAGGCTTGTGGTAATTTTGGTGTTGCTGGGTCATGGTGCTCAAGCAGTTTTTGGGAATGCCGTTGAAATCGTGTTTCTCAAAAATTTGAATTTGTTTTTTTTAATTAATTTTTTTTATGTTTTCGGATCATTTTGATATGCTGATGTCAAAAATAATTTTTAAAAAATAAAAAAATATTATTTGGATGCATTTCCGAGCGAAAAGTACTTTGAACTGCAACCGCAACCACGCTTCCAAACACTCTCTAAATATGCAAGAGTAGGAAATGATGTGCTAGTTAAGTTTATCTAGAATAACTGTAAAAATGGCATAATTAGTTTGTTTGAAGCAAAAGAAAAGGGAAATGAATCATGACCTTTATAACGTGAAGTTTGTGTTTTGCTTTGAATATCTGCTTCTCTGTTCTTTGATACTTGTGTATGAATTGAGGAAGGAGCAAACCTTTAGTGTGTGACTATATTATACATATTTGACAACTTGTATAGGAGATTTGATGCATTCATGTCTCTTGTTGATGGCAACTTCACCAGATTCTTGAGAGTTTCTTATTCTTCATCTTTCCCATTTTTTATGCATATATTCAATTATGCCACAACCTTATAGTGTATCTTTTTGGAGAGGAGTTGATATTGTGCATCTCAAACAGTTTTCACTTATGAAATTAATCACCCGCAATAATTCTCTTTGGATTTGATGCCAAATTATAGTTGCTAATATGAACACACTGTATTGTAGTGAATTGTTGATTGATGGTAATTATTGCATTAATGTTGCTTTTGTAGATTGCAGATTTCTGGAAGGAGGCTTTGATATTGAGTTCATTACACCATCCAAATGTTGTTTCTTTCTATGGTATTGTTCGTGATGGCCCTGATGGATCTTTAGCAACTGTTACTGAGTTTATGGTTAATGGATCTCTGAAACAGTTTTTGCAGAAGAAGGACAGGTAACCATGCTGTTGGTGATGTCATGAGTTTGCACTTTGAATATTCTATCTCACGTTGTTAGAAGAGTTCTTATTCTTTGTCAACTGTCAATGAAGCTTGCTTTACTAAAACTTAATTACTTGGGGGAAAAAGATAGCATACAAACAAACATTCTGAGTTAGAATCTGTAACACTGTAATATTTTGAACAGAACCATTGATCGTCGCAAGAGACTCATCATAGCTATGGATGCTGCTTTTGGAATGGAGTATTTGCATGGGAAGAACATTGTTCATTTTGATTTGAAATGTGAGAATCTGTTAGTAAATATGAGAGATCCTCAACGGCCAGTTTGCAAGGTATGCTCAAATAGAAATGATTGTAGAACTGAGGTCTAAACTTGGGTTAATCTCTTCTTCTGTTAACCAAGATTCATTTTATTTCTCTGTGTTGTCACTGCTTCTTTTTTTTAAAAGTGCTTTTAACGGCCAGCTTCCTGTAATTAAGTGGACAACAGTTGAAGCTTGGTGTTTTTTTCAGCTTTATGTTTATTTGGTGTTCAGCTCTATGAATTTCCTGGCTGATTCATTTCAAAGTTGTAGTTTATGTTCTTTTAATAATGGTAATCATTTCTGAAGGGCGTGAATTTGGCATCTAACACATTTTGCATTCTTAGATTGGTGATCTGGGCTTGTCAAAGGTGAAACAACACACGTTAGTTTCAGGTGGTGTTCGCGGAACTTTGCCCTGGATGGCACCTGAGCTTTTGAGTGGCAAAAACCACATGGTAACAGAGAAGGTAATATTATGCTCAGATAAAAATGCCTAAACTAATTTTTCTTTCCTGTCTTGGCTAGTTGAAGTAACATCTTATTATCTTGTGTTGTAGATTGATGTTTATTCATTTGGGATTGTTATGTGGGAATTGCTTACAGGAGAAGAACCTTATGCTAACAAGCATTGCGCCTCCATAATTGGTAAGCATCCATGTTTTTGTATAATGAATAAGGATATCAATTGCAATATAATTTATTTTTCCATATACTCATAGGAAAGTGTTCATTTATCAACACATGGATGGAAGATTAGATTCTTTTAACCTGGGTTTCCAGATGTCTTGCTCGTCGAGTGTAAATTAAAGGACTTTGAACCTGAATTGTTGTTACCATGTATTTTTGGATAACCATGTCTCTGTGCAGCATGAACACTAAAGAAGCATGCAATATCTAGGTGATGAAGAATCAGGAAAGCCAATGGAAATTAGGTTATATCCTAGTACAGGCTTCACTTTACAAATTGAAGACATATTTGGGCATGGGTCAAAATTTTGGATGCCTACAGGGTATGGTGTTTTGAATTGCTCTGGAAACTTAGCTGCTTAATTCTTTTTTAGATAAAGTTAGTAGTATTGATGAGAAGCGAACAGAGATTTAAATTTCGAGATAAGAAACCATCGAAATGAACAGAAAAGAACAAGAAACAAAGCTTTGACAACTAAAGAGTGTCTGAATCTCTGAGTATATCAGTCAGGGAAACACTGTAAAAGCCCTTGAACTGCACCACATGGATGCAAGGATGATGTAGGAGCTGCTTAATTCTTCTGCATTGGAGCATCTACGTGCCTTTCTTGAGCACTGTCAAACCAATTAATATGATTCTCCCTTGATTTATTCTCAATGAGTGTCATCACCACCTTCCTACTCATACACTCATTTTATATTATCTTTTTATTCATTTAAATTTTCACCTTAATGCTCATTTTAGCTTTTACTCCATGTATTTCATGGACATATTACTTTGACATCGCCAGCACTACTACATACAGCTTACCTAACTATGCTTTTTAATTTTTATACAGAAATTGTCTTTAAGTTTAACAGGGATTTAGATCCCATAGTTCTCCAATTTTATCTTTTTCCTTTTTAACCGCTTCACTCTAATACTCTGAATAATGTCTCTTTAATACATAATAAAGCACATAGCTCTTGACTTTTGCATTTCCTTAATTGCATGTGGGGACCTGGATCCTCTAGATATTTGACAGCAGGCTTTTCATTGGGTAAACCAATGGGTTTCTGATTTCTAATTTATGTTTATTGGATATTTTAACAATATTGAGCTAACTCTGGTACATTTTTAGTAAGGGCAGTTTTTCATTGGTCCATCATGCATTCTGTGTTGATGGCTGACTAGTGACTATCAATGGACTCTGTTTTAGTCTCAGCATGAGTGACCAGTCGATGAGAGGAAGAATACTTTATTCTATTCTTTTATTCCCACAGTCCTTTTTAGAACTGCTAGTAGCTCACACTGAGAAAGAGAAATTAAGATCATAGGTACCTACTGACAATCTTCCTTGAGATCAGAAGAAAGATGTGGGCTGTAAATAGATGGAGTACCATGACCTCTAAGATTTATATGTACCATGTCAATGATCTGTTCTTATGTCATGTGAATCAACTCTAGAGTTGGACCTGAATTGATGTTATATATTTGCGTGTGTGTGTGGGTATAAATCAGACTTGGACTAATTTATTCGTATGGGAAACAGTAAGCCTTGCTGTGAACAAAGAAACCACACAACCTAAACTGGAAAGCAGACGAGTTGTCAAGAAATATTGAAAGCTTATGTTTATCCTGCATTTTAAGTTTTTTCTAAATTTAATGGTGCTCTTTAATTTATTTTTCCTCTAGCTTGCCCAAATGTTTATGTCATAGGTTTTTGAAGTTTGTTCCAAACTCTTCAGTGGAAGCATGTATCTATAGATTATCCATGCTAGTTTTTGAGTTAGTAGCTGAGTCAATGCATCAGGAGATTCCATGTCATATCTGCAGAAGTGTTTAGAATACCTGTTTATGCATATGGCTGCTCTGAATTTTGCACTTGTTATTTTTTTTACATTGATAAGCGAGAGATATTTATACTTTAATTATGTCAAATTATGCCATGATTTATTTGTGTATTTGATTGTTCTTTGTTTGCTTGTTTCTTCCTTCTGATTCTTAGGAGGAATTGTTAACAACACATTACGTCCTCAAATTCCCACATGGTGTGATCCGGAGTGGAAATCTTTGATGGAAAGTTGTTGGTCCTCAGATCCATCAGAGAGACCTTCATTCTCAGAGATTTCTCGGAAACTGCGGAACATGGCTGCTCCAATCAACGTGAAATAATTCCAGTTCTGAGGCGGTGAATCTTCTTTTCTTGATCGTCATATTGGCAGAAAGAAGGGGAAATAAAAGTAAATAAATAAAAAAGACTTCTCCGTCTAATGCCACCTTACTAGTTCTGGAATATTTCCAGGCTAATATTATTATTATGCAGTCATGAATCTTTTATTTAATGTTGCTATGAAGGAGGATTGTTCTTTTCAGAGTGCAGTTATAAGCACACCAGATTTTACCTGGAAACATACATTATACAAAGAGGGCTGTGGATGTACAAGCGGAATGTAAGTTATCCTTTCAGAACTTGTGAATCTATTGTTCATTTATCAAATAATTCTGGATCACTCCTTTCACATGAATTGGTCTCTATGGAAACAAAGTGATTTTAACTTTCTCATGCAGGTTTTTACTTGTTCGAATCGATTAAAGTCATTTACCTTGGGCAATTTCTACTATTATATGATGTTGGACCAAGTTTTTTATGAGGAGGACGTGTATATATAATTGAAATCATAATCAAAGAGTTCCGAGCTATATCTTGAGTGAGAGAACGTTGTATTATGCTTTGATTTTGGATGAAACTTGGAACAATTTGTTATGAACCTTTTGCATTACCTTAATTCTGTTCTTTCAAAATTACACCCAGAGATGTCTTATACATGTTCAATATATGATCTGGAGATGTAAAATGTACATGATTAACGTATGAGAAAGTACTTGCATTATCACCATGATATGTGCAATCCAGCTCACGCAAACAAAGTACGAGTTGATGAAGCTAGAAAAGATGTTCCTCATTTTTAAGTTCATTTTGTTATTGTATTTATATTGTTTAATTTTATCTTTGTAGTTCATGGATTTTGTTTAAGTCAAAATCAAAAGAAATTGGAAAATGAAAAACTGTGAAATGCATGGCTACTTTGTGCCTTTCCATATTCCGCATTTTTTTCCACTCACCTGACAGTTGCATGCAAGTGAATGTGCTTCCACCTCGAGTTTATTCCCATTCCCTGCATAAAGGATTCAAGACATGGAAAATTGTTATGCTTGGATGTCTTTCAGCTAGGTTTATTCTGGAGTATAGATTAGAATAATAGCACAGATTGGAAAATAATTCGATAAAAGTGTTCCTACTAGTTTGATTCCCAAAATCATTTGGCAGAAAAATTGGAAAAGAAAATGTTGGATGAAAGGTATCAAGCCCCATTGAGTGTTATTTAATGGGACAAATTTTCTGGGGACATTAGGTCCCGATAAATTCACTTTGTTCCTCTTTCAGTTTTTCCTATCTGAAGGTTTTTATTTTTTAAATGCAGATTTCCGATCTAGTCTTCGGACTGGAGCATTTGTTAATGCAATGCTATGTTGTGCGTTCAATAATTATTTTTTAATCAAATCAGGTAAATCTATAAATTTATGTTTTTGATTATGAGACTTTTACAATCCCATAAAAAACAAATAGAAATACAAAAGAGGATAAAAACAAACTCAAATCAATTTGTCAATTTCACTATCCAAGTCACGAGACTGAAATAACAAATTATGAATCATAATTATTAAACAACTCAATATTAAAATATGAATTAAAAAATTCAATTAAAAAAACACAAAAAACTAAAGTCAACAACTATTAACCCGTTAAATCTATGACTTGGAACATAAGATTAAGATAACCTTATAGAAAAAAAATTAAAATAAATTATGAAATCTAATTCTCAATAAATCTAATATTGAAGGATGAAATTGAAAATAAAATAAAAAAAGCCAAAGCGCCGTGAACAATGTTTGGTGAGGAGGCGAATAATGAATTCACTTTCTCTTTTAGTTTTTGTTAACTAGATAATTGACTTGTGTTACATCACGGGCCATATCAATTTTTTTTTAACACAAAAAAAAAATGTTCAGGTGTTTTTTAGCACCAACAAAAATTTTAATCATTAACTTAAAATCTGATTCATATATATATTTAATAAAATAAATTGAGAATTTCTTGTACTAATATATGCTAAAAAGGGATCCTAATGCTAGCTATAGACTAAGTTGTGTAGTTGAGAATATATAATTATAGTTGAATTGAAAAAAAAGGAAATAAAGGATCAAAAATTAAAAATATTTTATTTTTTAATAAATGGCTACCATTTCACTTCACTTTCAATTTTAGTCCCCTCACATTTTCATTATTTGCAAACATTCAAACCAAATTCCTCTTAGCAGAATCAAGATCCAAATCAATGCCAAGATTTTTTTTAGATAGTGAAAACCTAAAAAAAAAAAGGGAGAACCAAATAAATCATCAAGCCCAATCATCAATTAACGTAATGTGAAAGGATGAAATTAAATTTTTTTCTTGATAACTAAAGTTAAAAAAATAAAGGACAAACAAACAAATATATGAAGAAATAGACCCCACTATCTCATGGATGGGATGTGAGACTAGCTCGTGTTTTTGTTATGGACTTATGGGATGATTTTGACGATGGATGAAATAGGAGACGAGATGGATGATAGATGTTCACCGGTCTATGACAGGTTGACATATGTCATAACAACTTTTAAAGTTCAAAGTCTTAAATTAAATTTAATCCAAATCTTTTCAAATTTGAATTCAAGTCTGTTTCACAATTTAAATTCATAGTTATTAGTATAAATTGAATAATGTAGGAGTGTTTTAACATGAGAAAAAATATTTGATTAAATTGGTTTAGTTCTTAGAGTCCCGGGCTATCTCGAATTTGCCCAATTTTTATTTTCAACTAGATCCCTATTATTCTAGTAATTCAATCTTTTCCTATTCAATAAAATTTTTCAATTTCATGCTTTGATTTTTGGGTTTGTTATAAATTAGTATCAAAGCCAACTGTGTCATGACAAATGGAATCTAAATGTTGTAATTACTGAAAAAATTTGCTAGTATGAAAAAAAAAAAGATTTCAAAAGATCTAGCTCAACAATTACAACACATGTCAACCAAGGTAAAACAACATATTAAAACTAAAAAAAAAAGAAGCCAGTAGAATCTCATCCTAATACCCTTTTAACTTCAGTCAATAGACATCATCGATATGAAGTTGAAACACTTATGGACAACCAAATTCAATTAACACTAATAAAGTTAGATTTTTAAAGGTCTAATGGGGAGGTCCATTGCATATTAGATTTGGGGCATCCACCTATGATGACCTTATGAAAACACTCATCAATATAAAATAGGTTTCTTTAATTGAAAAGGAGAATTTAAAAGATCAGACAACATTGTCACAAAATATCAAAGCAAACTTCTGCAAAACATACAATAGAAAGAAAACACTAGCAGACCAAAAAAGGAAGGAAATGGAATTAAAAAAAAAGATTGGGTGCACCTTAAGCTCCAACCATATCATTAATTAAGTGTGCACTAGAAAAAACTTTAGAAGTTAGTTTACAAATACCATAGACCATTTAAAATACAAGGATAAGGAATGTGGCTTTTTGCTTGGAGCTTCTTACTGGGTCTTGAGTACATCTAACATTTCTCAATTCTCTTTTCAAGAAAATAATTAGAGAGGAGACGATGCAGACAGAAGTCAAGTAGAAAAACAGTATCACAGAAATACTAGAATTGAATAGGTGAAAAGGACTGCAGATATGAACTTTAAATTCACAAGTTTATTATCTCAAATTTAAATATATGATGTTTTTCTCTTTTAGAAATTTACAAGACCTTTAAATTGGTCAGGAAAACCTACCTCCACTAGAAAACAACCTAAAGCTCGAAAAAATTAAGGAAAAATAAAACAGAACCATAATAAAAAAAAGAAATCCAAAACAACATAGGAAAAATAACAAAATTAGCTTAAACAGTGGCATCCGAGCTTTAAACCTGATTTTGAAAGATCTAACAGTCCTACAAAACGATGTTGTGAGACTAATATGCATAACTAAAGTTTAATTAAGTTCCCATCTTACCTCACAAACTCTTATAGAAGTTGCTTATAAATTAACTTCACATATCTATCCAGTGTGATGGACCTAGGGATTTCATATAAACAAACCACCTTGTTGATGTAGAGGTGGGCTATACAAGATACATCTATGGTCTTTTAGCAGGCTATGAGATGAGCCATTTTTGAAAACTTATAAAAAAGAACAAAAATAAAATCCATAGCTTGTTAGGTACAAGGTAAACCCGACACAAAATCAATACTAACATTTAGCCACAAAGCTTTAAGAAACGATAATGAAGTGTAGAGCTTAGCATTTGATAAGACACCCTTGAACTTCTAACAAATAACACATCTCTTCACAAAGCTAGATATTTGACCTAGTAGCTTAGGCCAATAATAATTTGCGGATACCAAGGCTAATTTATTATCTCGCTCCAAGTGTTCCTCACAATGCAATTCATGGATGATATGCTCCCATAAAAAGCAATTTAGGATACAAAGCTACAAACCACATAATAGATAACCATTTACAAATAAAGTTATCTCGCTTCTCTTCATCCATTAACTCAACATAAATTTGCTCGAATGATGAATCATTCAAATACAGCTTTTTGAAGGCATCAAACCCTATCACCTGGGTACATATAGTAATGAGTAGAGCAACCCAACTATTAAGAGCATTAACCACTTTGTTTAAGTTGCCCGAATGATGCCTTAGTGAAAAGGTAAAATCTTATAGAAATAATACCCATTTTGTATGTTTAAGACTTAACTTATACTTTCCAATTATATATTTCAGAACTATATATATAGTTTGTGATTAAGATAAACTCCTTCTACATTAAATAATGTCGCCAATGCTTGAGACTTTGAATAACAAAATAAAACTCTAAATCATACGTGAAGTAATTTCTCTTTGAGTTAGACAACTTTTTGCTAAAAAATCAATTGGCTGCCTATCTTAGTTAAGAAATTCCCCAATGCTTAACCCGGATGCATCATAGCTTACCTTAAAAAGTTTCTTGAAATCTGGAAGTGCCAATAAATAAGCTTCAATCATTTTTGACTTCACTAACTGAAATTTAGATTCAGCCTCATCTATATATCCACTAAAAGGTGTGTCTCTTTAGACACTTTTTATAAGAGAACTCTTTGGAGTCGGCCAGCACTTCATAATTGCATAAATCTTTGATGGATCATCTCGAACATCTTCAATAGAAACAATAAAGCCTAAAAGAATAACAATACTAGTGAAGAACTTACATTTTTTTTTATGATTCTCATACAATTGCTCCTTTCTTAAAGTGTAAAAAACAACAAGAAGATGTTTTCAAATAAAACTATAAAATGGGGTTATAAATCATAATGTCATCGAAGTAAACAATATCAAATTTGGCTATAAGCCTCAATACCTGATGCATGAATCTCATGAAAGTGTTGAGAGTTAATGACTTTCTTTTGGATCTAAACTTGTCCTATTGATCCATGAAAGCATCTGTTAGCCCAACCATATTGTCCGTTTGGGTCAGATCCTCACCCGAATAATCAGAACATTTCGTTTCTACAAGCCTGATTGCATTAGAAGGAACAAATAGTTTCAAATCTATTATTTTTTCAATGGAAAGGATAACCCCGTCCAAAACTAAAAGCGTATTAGACCATCAAGAATGAGTCACCAAATGAAAAAAAAATGCGAATTATTGGTGTGATAGCATGAACAAAACAACAAAGTTGTAATCTGGTTAGAAGAAGACTAGCTCAAGGGAGATTCTGCTAGTCTGCTACCCTCACCTTGTGGATAAATTTTTCAGTAAGGCAAAAGAGTGGGATGGTTTTGAACATGAATAAAAGAGGGGGCGATATGGATTTTAGATGTCCATTAGTCCATGATAGCTCGACACATGGCACAACAACTTTTAAAGTTTAAAGCTATAACTAAGTCGTAAATCAAATTTAATCCAAATCTTTTCTAGTTTGAATTCATTTTAAATTTGAATTCAAATATATTTTAAAATTTAAATACCTAGTTATCAATATAAATTGAATGGTGTAGGAGTGTTTTAGCAGGGAGAAAAATCTTTGATTAAATTGGTTTAGTCCAGGCTACCTTGAATTTACCTAGAAATTTGTTTTTTTTCCAACTAGATCCTTATTATTCTTGTAATTTAGTCTTTTCCCATTCAATAAAATTTTTCAATTTAATACTTTAATTTTTCAAGTTAGTTATAGTTTTCACTCAAAAGATATATTATTTCAATTTGCAATTGGATTTGAGATTTTCCTATGAAAACAGCTTTCCATAGGCTATATCTTTTATCTTCTTCAAAATCTGCTTTAGTGGCTGACATTGGTAGATGGATTAACAACATCTAGACATGGTCTCTGCAATGACTTCGCTCTCTATTTCAATTTGAACAAGAGCAACTATCTCTTCTAACATCCTTATTGGAATCCAAGACTATGCTATGCTTTAGGTTGGACATGAAGATTTGGATGCCCAATACAGATGGCCTCTTCACAGTAAAATCTTGTTCCAATATGATGGATTGACTGCTTTACGATGGTGCCCAACCATTCTAGTCTTTAGTTTGGAGAAAATATGCCCCATCAAAAGTGCAATTATTTCTCCGGCTTATCGTCGAAGACAAAATGTCCATTGGAGATCTGCATGACTTCCTCACACTTTAGGAATCAAGATGTGTATTTGTAATAAAAGCCTGAAATCTTCAATTCACCTCTCCATCCATTGCCACTTTGCTTGTACTTTGTGAATGAAATTCCTTTCATGATGGGGTATTAGCAGTGTTTTCCCAAAATCTGTTGATGATATGTTCTATCAATGGTTTTC
>Ga0325402_1003547_pt1 | contig 14134 bp, 10 predicted proteins | sample PopdelMetagenome_22_FD_207212 | JGI IMG/M metagenome (GOLD analysis project Ga0325402, IMG submission 207212) | Populus deltoides microbial communities from Bellville, Georgia, United States - Xylem-PdKOR-R3 | ecosystem: Host-associated > Plants > Phyllosphere > Stem > Wood/Secondary xylem... | reverse complement strand
CTAAAAAACATATTTATAAAGTTAGAAAAACAATTTAAATTAATTTACTAAAATCATATCAAACATAACCTAAATTAACCAATTAAGCTGTTTTAGATCATGTAGAACTAGTCATGTAATGTAACAATTCATAACGAAAAAGAACTAGATAACAAATGTTACTTCACAGATTGAATTGGGGCGTCAAAGGGAGGGTGGTTTGGCTAAAAAATTACTCATGTTCATATAATTTGTTCTGCCAAAATTGAAACCCGAGACTAGAGTCAAATTAATTACTTGATACATACATAAAAGAACAAGGATGATAGAATGCAAAGAACTCTAACAATGATCGACAAGCAGATGAACAATGCTATAACTATTCCAATTACCATAACCAAGATTTAAATAATTAAGCTGGAGAATTAGGATGAAGTTTGGAAGAAAAAAAAACAAATAGCAATGATAAACAGTACTATGGTTATTGGCTTCACTCCAGTGTCCTTCAACTGGAAATGCATGAAATAAGAAGAAGAACAATGCAAAGAGAAAATGTTCAAAAGAAGGAAGCAGGTAATTGAACAAAACAAGAAACCATCGTGCGATTATAAAGATTACATGGCGGGGATTTAAATTTCTTAAAAAAGAAAAAGAAAATGAAAAAGCTAACGTATCTCAGCTCTTCACCAATTTTCTTCCAATCCAGGTTTTGATGCTTGAATATATCCCTTCAATCGGCATTAATTATATGAAGAAAACCAAGGAGTTAAGAGATTTTAGACGCACACAGCGTGGCACCATCAGAACTTTTGCAGGTTTTGGTGGTGCAACGCTGGCGAGCGTCTGAAACCTTCCTTCTCTGCCACTTGAAAATCTCGCGTCTCTCACTCACACCCTCCCTTCCGATTATACCTCACTCTCCTCCATCTCAATTGCATTATCTGGGAAGATTGGACCGTGGAGGGCGAGGATTGCTCTCTTTATTATCAATAATGATAAACGAATGGGACCAGATTAAGCCGTGCATTGGAGTTCATGGACGATAAAGGTCCCAGAAAATGATAACGTTTACAAAAGTGGTACACACGCGGGCAGCTACAACTGGTGACAAATGGCCTGCTTTTGCTCGTCAAGGTGTACCGATGCTGATTTGTGTAGTAATAGTCCTGCGTCCTGTTTGGTACTGTTTGATTCTGGTGTTGTGTTTTAATTGTATTTTTGAAAATTTTTGAATTTTTTTAGCTTTAAGTTAATTTTTTAAAAATGTTTTTGTACTTGATTTTTTTTAAAAAAAGACATTGCCTATATATATATAAATATTTTTTTTTTGCCTCAACCCTATTGGCAATTGATGTTCAGAAAATCAAGATAATACTTAGTGGGCTATTGTGAATCAGTTTTGGTGGTTGTTCAGGGTGGTTTCGAGTGGTCCGTCGGTGATTGTTAGTGGCTTTTTTAATGGTTGTTGGTGGCTATTTTGGTTGTGAAAGGTGGTGTTTTTTTTTTGGATTGTTATTAGTGTATCTATGGTTGTTATGGGTGCCGTTTTTTGCTATTATGGGTGCGTTTTGAGAGGCTGTCAATGGTGGCTTTAGGGATGAGATGTGTCTATTATTAACGCTGTTGATAGTGTTAGAAATGCAAACATGATTAGGAATTTTGCATAAATGATTAAACCCCCGTCTTGCTTCTTTTTACAGGAGATGCCATGCGTGACCAATAATGCAATAACTTCCATTTATATAGTATAGTATTTTATTTGGTGTTTAGACGAGGAACATGATAACGATAAGCGTCTAATTAAGAAGAAGTTTTGTTTCTTAATCTAATTGAAAGGGCTGAAGTGCTAATTGCAGGCTCCAGGGCCCAGCATATAATATAAAGAGCCGACGACTTGCAAAAACTTATACGGCCCACTATTTGTAAGCTACTATAGACTCAGATGGGTGCGAGGGAGATGGGGGGGGAGAGAGAGAGAGCACTCGAGAATACATATGGCGAAGGAGAAAGATACAGGTGCCTGTGCCTTACCTCATAATTTCCTTTGCTAGCTTATTGTGTTTATCCGTGGATAAATCATCACTTGCTTCCTTAATTTAATAACCTAATTGATCGAATCCACCTGACAGAAACATCCATGTGAAGTTTCGTTTATTTGGGATGAATTTTTTTTTTCATTTTTCTGACTAAAATAGGGATTTGACATGAGCAACTTATTTAAGTTTTGGTGTTTCATATTTGATCAAACAAGCGAAGAGGTTGATTTCTAAGGCAATGGCAATGCCAATTGTATGTTTGTTAAGATATGGAGAATAGTTTTCTCTTATCAACATCATGTTACTTGGATTAGGAATAAGATAAACCATCACAAATTTATAAAAAAATTGTCCAAGTCTAATTTTATTCTAAATAATTAATATAAAGGGAAGTTGTTTTTTAAAATATTTTTTATTTAAAAATTTATTAAAAAATATTTTTTTACATTAGTATATTAAAACGATTTAAAAATATAAAAATAATAATTATTTAAAAAAAAAACTCAAATTTTGATGGAACTCCCACTAATCTACTTAGGAACTGCTCAAAATGCAAGGGGGGGAAGAGTTTATGTGGCTTGACTGTATTTTCTTTCTTGCAGTTTAAATCAAGTATTAATTGCTTTGAGAAATGAGGCAAGAATGCTACTCAACTCAAATCTTATTTTCATTTGTTTCGGAATTCATCACAATTATGCATGGAGCATGCTCTGCACATTGTGACTGCCTATCATCTACTGGACCTCCTGAGTTCGAGGATCAATGTGAATCAGCAATGCAAGAAGTTCTGTTTCTCGCTTCATGGTTTGACTCGACGGAAATAGCTGAGACTAGGAGGCTAATATTACATCTGAAATGTAATTGCTTCGATAAATCTCATTGATCGAAGCTTTAACAGATCTGTTATTGGTGTTTCAGCATTAAGCCCTTAATTATGGGGGTTGTGTTTAGTTTTAGTAAATACTGACAAGAATTGACTAGCCTGCTGTAATGCAACAGTGCCCCTGCATTACACTTGCATCAAGCACTTCATTATTTGTTCACGAATCCATTTAACTCAACTCCAATCAATCAAATTACAGTCTCTAACTAGCTATTAGATCCTTGTTCTCCACGTTGTTCTGTGCAGCATCAAACTTTCTGTTGTGATCTGAATTTTCTTATTTTTCTTCAATCCAAGCTATTTTTGGCATTCCTCTCCTATTTTGTCACTCCAACTCTTTGAACTAATTGCTTTCTCGTATTGATGTATTTTTTTATGTCTGCATTGTACATGATCAGACCATCTTTTCAACTTATCCGTGTGCTCTGGTTGATTTGTATTTAAATTCTATGTTTTTCTCACACGAAGCACTGCGGTGGTTGAAGGTGCCTGTTCAAGTTATTATGTTTTATGTGCTGCTTTGCTTACTGAGTAATCACCCTCGTGCACCTTTTGCCTTGTATATAGCGTAGCCCATTTCTGTGTTTTTTAATGTATTTTCATGCCCATATTTGGACTTCATTTTTTTTTAAAGGCATGTACTGCAAAGCTCCATAAACTTTGGTCATTGGTGCCGGTGGAGTTGGTGAAAGTGACTGCAGAAGTAGCGAAATTTCACTTGATAAACAAGTAAGAATGCAACTCAAATCCGAAAGGATCTTGTGATTTCTGGCTTCATTTTTGCTGGGTAGCTATAACGCCATGTCGATCCTTATACTGTAAGGAATTACGAATGTTTGTACCATTACAGTTTTATTCATTCAACTAAATGCAAGCAAAATCTTGTAAGAAATCCTGTCAACTCTCTCTGTGGAACTTCAATGACCCAAAGAGACTGTAAAACTGGTTGAAAATGATGTGAACATTAAACAATGCGACATGAGGTTGCATATTTACTTGTATGCTATTGCACTGCTCATATCATTTAACTTGAGCGCTGAGCCGGTGTGTAAACTTAGTCAATGTTCTTCTGGTTGCAAGTCATGACAAGGTTGTGTGTGTGTGGTAACAATGCAAAACCTCTAATAGATGGTGAAAAGAGCTTTCTATATTGCCAATTGACACCTCAAACTTTACTTGTTTGTACGTATTACTGTATTGTTTTCATACCATTGTTTGGATTAGAAATTTGCAAATTGTAGTTGCTTTCTAAATACATGTTGCTAGTATTTCATCCCAAGTCCCTTTTAAATCTGAAAGCTTCATGGAATCTTAAATGATTTTTCTTGGAGAATATTTGGCCCTTGGATTAGCATTAGGGTGGATAATACCGATCCTGCTATGAGATGTTGTGGTCCGTATAATATTGAAGGAAATCTGAGGCTAGATAGAAATGTAAGCACGAAAGCCAAGAAAATGAAAACTCCCTTGGAGTCCCCCTTGTGTAGGCCAGAGCGCTGATTTTGACATCAAACATATTGGAATAAAGTTTTGAATTCCACTTGTAATGTCATTTTAACTCTGAGAAATCAAGGAGATTCTTCATCTCATTCTATTTAAGTTAATTTGCATTTACACTCAACTCACATTAGCTCTGTGAAAATTGATCATAAAATCAATCCAACACGTACTTTTATGTCGTTTATATACATGACAGCTGATTTATATGGCTAATAATTTAAGATCTTGACATTTTAATGCTGTTACAGCTGCTGGAACGTGTTACCGCTGCTACTCGTCGTGAAGTATCTGTACTTTGTGGCTGCCTATGTTGCCACTCCTCGTAAAGAATCTTTTACTTTATGGCTGATGCAATCCCATGCTCTTATCCGTGAATGATCTCAGCATTTTGAGCTTTTAATGCATGGACCATGGAGCAACCTATCTATCAGGCAACAGCCTGAAATATCATCGACCATTAGTCTCAGCTGTCTAGAAAATTCAGTATCTACTCAGAGCAGTTAAGAATGCTGATTTCTTTAACCGCTGGGTATGAGCTGTTCGGGACCCAGTTGCCGTGTTGTAGAGGTATATATAGCAACTTAACTAAATAGCATCAGCTTAAATTCCTTAGGTAATTTCAAACGGGGATGTTTAAACTTGTTAGCTCTGGATCCCTCTATATATTAACTGTGGAGGTTTGAAATGATACATGGCTCATCCTCGACAGGCACAGACAGCTGCTGGTTGGTGGGGCTGGGAGGGGCAACAGGCCCATTTCTCAGGGTAGATTCATATACGATCAGACCACGTTGCTTGATGGTGGCTAAAATATAGCAGGTGTACGTCCTTGTTGCAGAGATACCAAGCAACCTCTCTAAACTTAAACCGGTCCAAGCAAAACAGCATTAAGAAGTGGTTGGTTCTTGGAAGTGGTCAAAACACATAATTTGATAAAACCACATTCCTTGTCTGCAAGGTATTGTGTTTTTAAAATGTCAGAACTGCCCATCTGTGATAGAGACACCCTTGCCCTCGTTGTATTGTATTTTTCTAGGATGGGCAAGGTTTCTTTCTCTGTGTGATTGACCTCATCTGGTGATGACGCTACAAAAGTGGAGCCTTTTGGTGTGTGGTCTACCATGACGGGCTCCCCACGTGATTGACAATTTGAAGCCCAAGTCAGCACTCCACAACCCAATCCAGCCTCCCCTCCCTCTCTCTCGAAGATAAAATATACATAGAAAAAGTGACGTGAAGGACTCCAACAGCCTTAGATGATGCTGAACCATTGTCACAAGAAACTCTGGTCGGCTTATTTTTAGATTTTTCTTGCTTAGCTCTCTAATTATTTAACTAAGCATTGTTTCTCCCTTCCTCTCCCTGTTATGGCACATAATGCCGTCCTTTGTCTGTCCGGTGTCCACCTGTCGCTCATTTGGAGTGTCTCTGGCCCACCCATTTAGGCATCTATGATATCAATTTGTGTGTGCTATGACAACCTACCTCTCATGATTTGTCTTGCTCCATATTTTACAATGGCATGAGTGTGTTATCGACAAGGATTGGATGGCTATTATCGTTTCAGAGGCTGTATTTGTTTTTTAAGTAATCGAGTCAACTGTAACCAGGTCTTTGGCCTGTGCATGCATGACGTGTACGAAACAGCCTTTTTGATTGAGGATTGTTAAAGGTATAATACACATCACAGGGCTAGCAAGCAAATCAGAGTGGCTGCGTGGCTGGAAATAGCAGGAGAATCTCGTTGTTCAAAAACTGTTCTATATTGTCCAGCAAATTCATCTACAGGTAACCTTAATTTGAAGGCTTGGGAGGAGGATTTGAGTTTCTGAACCCGTGTTGAGAGGTGTATTGCTGCCCAGCTGGACTTTACCTGGGTCTGCTTTATTATCCATACTAACTTCTGTAAATGGAATCACAATTATGAATTCAATAAGCTCTTAGGGTTAGCTTTTGGTGACCTGGGACCACATCTGAACTTCAAAATTTTCCACCCTAGAATCTATAGAGCTTTTAGTCTCTGTACTTTCACCTACTGGTCTTGTAAATTCAAAATTTAGTTAACCCTGTTTCCCAACACCAACAAACCTACTTTGTTTCTCGTGTTGTTGGTGAGGATATGACAAATTACAGCAAATGTCGTAGAAAAATTTCAAGAATGTCTGTTTCCTTGGACAATGTTGCATCCCAGTTTTCAAAAGATATTGATTGCAGTGCATGACAAGATTTTTTTTTCTGGTGCTTAAAAAATTGAAAAATTAGCATACAAAATGCAAATAAATAATGAATTGACATACTAACAAGAAGCTTTGACAAATAAATTCTCATATTTTATAATTAAAGGTAGCCTTAGTAATGCAAAATTAAGAAAACATATTTAAATACAAAATGAATCTAAAATACTTTAATAACACAATATTCCAAGTAATTAAAATCCTAAAATATATAAACATAACTAATTTATTTATGTCTATGCCATCTACTAGATGATCCGGTCTCATCAATTGCACAGTTGAATTCAATTCCTACACATGACTGAGGGGCCTTGTCCTCTGTCATGACATCATCAAGAGTTAATCTTTCTCTAAAGATCTCAAGTCCAGTGCAACAAATATTGAACCACTAGAACGTATAGGTGCAACTTGTTTTTTTTTTATCAATATTAAGAAGCACCGATGCGGCCTCTAGACCCTCTCGTATTATGAAACCAACCTAATAATAATAAAACATTAATGTTAAATTAAAATATCAATACATAAAACTCAAAGTTTAACATATATTAATTATAAAAGAAATTAGATTACTTACGATATTTTGAATGCATTGGACATGTTGCTTATACTGAATGTATCCGAGTGGAGGAACCTCCTTGAGACCCAGAGTAATGACATGATATGTGATAATTATATACCAAATCAAATACTTCTCAAATGTAATAACAAGATGCATCTTTGTAAATATCTCATTCATCCATGCATCCCACATCGACACATAAGTTACGTGGTGGCTTAACCAGTTGTAATCATCATTTTTACCCGATGAGTTATGGCGCACAAAGCATTACTCATATCGATGTCAAATGGAATGTGTTGTCTATAATAAAACTGATGCATTACCCGATATGGGCAATGTACCTCGACCATTTTGAAAAAATATCAGCGGAACCATTGATGTCTATATGTCCATTCCAATAGTGCAAATAGCTGGAGCAACCACAAATCTTTCATTCGAGTAAGGCGTCCATATGACCTTTAAAATATAAGTTTTCTAAATACTAAACAGGTACAATTCAGTGAAGTCAAGTTTTTTATTTAACAAATGGTTAAACAAAATACTTGGATAACATGATGCCTAATTAGCTCGCTTTAATAAAATCTCAATGCATGTGTTGGATTATTTTCAAATATTCTACCAGCACAGCACCTAGAATTACAAATATATCAGTTTAATTGTATTTTTAAAAGTTACAAATAAACAATTTAAATTTGCATCAATATTGCAAAATAACTTTGCAATACCTGCATTCTAGTGGGAGATATAGTGTAACCCCAATAGTTTGGACAGTCATAAGCAACAATCTGAATATCTGGGGTCGACCAATATGAAGATGCTCCCAGGACCATAACTATTATTAAAGAAAAACGAGTTGATTATTTATTGTTAACAACAAATATTTTAAATGAAATAGTTATAATCCCATTTTTCAATTCATACTTGAAGAAGTAGCAAACATCCCCTAACTTGTCTGATCCTCTTTTTGCATGCAAGATATAGATGCTTGTATAAGCATGTCAAGACAGCAGATCTCCAACTATATATAAGGATGACGTGAAAATCATCCAGAAGCGTCAAATAAATTAATGGCACATATCTCCCTTAAGGTTCGTGAATAATATACTGTCAAACAGATGTAATATATATGTTTCGACATACCTACATAACATATTAAGATTATCATAATAATTCATGCAAACTTAGCAAATAATTAACACATTAAAATATCATTCAAATCATAATTTAATTTGTACATCAGCTAGACCTTGTCGTCAGCATTATCTTGTGATGTCATAAATATCTTCTCAGTCCATTTAAAACGTATGCTACCCTTTTCAATTCAGAAAGAGGGGGTGTCAATTCAAATGATCGCTTGCATAATGCAATCCATTTACGAACGCTAGTAGATATGATTGCCCATCCATCAATAAGCAGTCCAAGCAAAACTAGCGCATTTTGTAGTGTCGGTGTCATTTCTCTATGCCTAAGAACATGGATCAAGCCGCCATCAAGCTTGATGTAGTCTAAACAAACAACATACAAAAAACTTGTCTGGAACATGTATGGCTGAACCCACTCATGTAGTGTCATCCGCTTGTGTGTACGACAATAAATAGTGGACTCACACTACATAACAATTTAACTTATAATTACATACATACATCATACTTTAATGATAAGTAAATAAAAATATATTAAAATTAGATATTTTTGTAATGTTGGCAGTGACAACGGACAATGGACTTTGAACACAAACACAAAAACATCAGAGGATGTTTAGAAACTATGATAAGTTTGATTTTTGGTTGTTTCAAAGAAAAAATAAAAGTATTTGGTTTGTGTGTTCTTTAATTTGAGAGAGTTTAAAGTTTAATTAATATCTTGCTTTAAAAGCATGATATTTAGACATGTCGTGCTTCTTAATAGTAATATTTACTAAATGTTACGAAACTTTATAAGATCAAAGTGTGTTATTTCATCAAGTTTTTTTTCAAACAGTGTTATTATGTAAAAACTTTAAGTTTAGTGTGCTATTTTAAAAAAAAAAAAAACCCTGAAATTAACAAGGTTCAGAATCCTTGGAGATTCGATCCATTTTGATATAGCTTCATGGAATTTGGTTCTGCCAAGTAATTTTGCCTTTCCCACAAGGGAGAGAGGAACCTCGTGTGGAGAGAGGAACCTCGTGTGGTGTGGAGGTGATATTCTTGCAAAAATCCTACTCTTATTCTTATATTCTGATGCTCATGCGAAAGGATTTTCTTTTTACAAAGTCCACTCTGATAAGATATAGATGCTCTCTCTTTCCTTTCCTTGTCTATAACTTTGAAATTTATTCCATTGAAAATCATTTGCCTTTTAGACAAAGAATCAGCTCTGCACGGTTAATGGAGTAGCGTAAAATTGCTGCTTAAACATGTTTGAAGAAACGTTTCCATTTGCAAAAAAGGAGAAATATCACTAGCATTGAAATTTTGGGATTGATTACATATCGATATGTGATATACCCTTTGTTGACAACTTGACATCCATACTTCCTCTCTACATTACTGGTAACAGTTAATGCCGGGTTTGTTTTTCTTTTCTTTTCTTGTGATTCCCCTTCCTGTCATAGCCATACACTCACAGATGAGAGAGACGAAACCGAAAGACACAAGCATTAGATTGCTTAAGATGACTATTCTGGTTGAGAAGCCAGAACCCCTAAATACGGATACAAGAACTAAAGACTAATTAAGAGGGGCATTCTAGCTATGGTTTTCTTCTAACGCAAGGAAAACTATTGCAACTACTACTTTCTTCGTGATCATCTGATTCATTACAGGACACCTCCTCTGTGATTCCACTGGATCCTGAGGATGATGAGGAAGGAGCTAGATTCAAATCAGTTGTCTTCTCCTTTGTCATGAAATCATAGAAAACAGGCTCAGTGGCCCTGAGTTTGGGCAGTCTATTATCATTGCCAACTTGAATGTTTTCCTCCTCATTTTTTGTGCCTCTCTTCTTCAAAAATATGCGGCATAGAACCCAATTTTCCATTGGCACCACAACAGGGCCCTGCAGAAAATTCGACAGAAATGATCAATTTGACCCGCAAGCATGAACAGAGTTAGCAACAATAATGTATTCAAGTGGTTAAACGTGCTCAGGGTTTTTTTCTTTTTCAGGAATTGTACTTTGCAGGAACAGAGAGATGAATCTTAGTGGAAATGGGTTTTAAAGATCTGATATGAATTTTTTTTAAATAGCTTGGTAGAAAAGAAAATGTACCCAGTAAAACCTCTACCTGAGTTGAATTTTTATTTTTCAGGGTATTGCAGGCTGTGGTTTCAGTGCTTGCAAGGCGGTATTCATGCATGATCCAATCAGTCCTAGTGCCATGGGGGGGCTTTCCTCTGTAAAAAACCAGAGTTTTCTTCATCCCCACAACTTGGTGGCCCTTAGAAGTCACAATTTGCTTGTCTATTCCAGTTGCCTTCCAGTAGCCAGAGCCTGTGGCTCTGTTGGATCGATTCCCATTGGGATATTTGGCTTCTCTGGTGCTGAAAAAGTACCGTTCTTGCTCCAAATCACCTGAACCCACAAACTCCATAAATCAGAACAGAGTAGAAATTATCTTCGTAATTCTTCTTGCAACTTCGTTTACTCAGGTAGTGTGAGCCACATGACATTGCAGTTTGGTTTTAATTGAAAATCTATCTTTAGAAATGCCTTTGCTACTGACAATTTTACAAAGAATCCTAGCTACAAAGATACAATTACAATAAATATACCATTTCAACTTTCAGTGCTTGCTGTCTATGCATCGTGATAACTAACCTGGCAAATCCCAAGGATCAGACTTGCAAACATCGACTTCAGGGATTATGGAAGCAGGCAAGGGGCAAGCAAACACCTTTCTCTTCAAGTACTGGACAACAAGCTCCTCATCTGTTGGGTGGAACCTAAATCCAGGAGGCAATCTAAGCACACCATTCTTAACAAAACTAAGCTTCTCCATACCCTTATGAAAGCACCTCACAAGAACTTCAAAAGGAACGAAAAAAGACTGTATATGTAGGTATGTGCCTTGTGGCTCAAAAATGTCTCCTCCAGCTATTGGAGCTGCGCAATTCTAGCTCAAAGTCTAAAAACTCATGCACACTTCTTATAGTTGTAATAACCCATTAAAGTTTTACATAAAGAGAATATTAGACAAAGAGCCTCAAGAAGAAGAAGAAGAAGAAGAAAAGGAGAGCAATAGATAAATTATTAGAGTATGGAAAGAGATGTAAAGAGGGGAGAAAAGGGTGAGAGAGGGAATCAAAGAGGTGTGGCTATTTGAGAGGGAAAGTGTGGCTTCTTTTATAGTAATGGGTGTGTTTGAGGGAAAGGAGAGGAGAGGGGGTCATTCAGAATAAGGACGACTCCAATGGCGTAGACAAGACTCAAGCTCTTTTCTTTTGACACTGTTTGTTGCGAGGATATAATAAACGTTTAAGACTTTTAAGCACTTATTTTTTTGTTTCTCTGCGAAAAAGTTTTGAAGTTTTAATAAATTAAACCAAACCCACAAGTGTCGAAGAACTAAGCTTAGTTCTGTTCGGCCTCTGGGGATAACCGATGCTGTTAAAGCTCTTTTCAACCCTTTCCTCTTCCCTTCCACCCACGATTTCTCAATTTTATATTCTCTGAAATCACTTTTTCACCCTTCCCCTCTAACGTACAGTTCCTTTTCCTTTTCCTTTCCTTCTTTTCTTATCACATGATGAGAGAGGCAATGCAAGCTAGCAAAGAAGTATAGGAGAGGAAAGTATGGTGTAGCCTGTAGCTCTACAGGCATTGCTTGGGTGTATATTGTCATGCATGGATGCCTCTCCTCATCATCAATCAGATGGGCTCAGCAGTCACAAGTGTTCTCTAGAAAGAAACAAATGCAATTATTGGTTTTAATTTGGAAGGGAAAGATAAGGTTTTTAAATTACGAGCCTATACTGTAAATGAATGAAGTTTGCTGCTATTATTTTTTTAAATTGAAAAAAATATAATTTTTAAATTTAAATAAAAATCAAAAATAAAAATCAGATCCAATATTTTTGAGTCTAGTTTCGTAGTCAGTTTCAATTTAAAAATATTAGGTGTTACTTCATTTATATCTTATTTTTTTGTATTTTTACAACATCAAGTTGAACAACACATGATATAACCTTATTATATATATAGCATTTAATAAATTCATTTACCATGAGCATAATATTAGTTCTTTGACATTAATTTTTTTTATCTTTTTTTTCACAAGTTTCTTTAGCTTGGTAACCAGGGAAAATTTTATGGTATTATTATCCATTAGTTATAGTGTAAGAGCATCATGAAATTTCTTTGACAATTTGATATGATGGAGCCGAAAGATTCGATAATTTGATTAAATTATTTTAATCATCTTGATGATAAATATATTTTGTTCAACCTGCACGCATTTAATAGCTTGAGCTTTGTAAAATCAATATCAGTGTAAATCTTTCTTTCTTTTACTATTTCTTATTAGCTTATTTCCTTTACGGCTTACACCTTTAACTCTTGATACAAGTTCATCCAGAGACTAATTAAGGAGGTCAATTACTTTTAATACTGTAAAAATAATCAAATAGTTCTTCTAGTAACTACTAACCATCTAACTTGCGTTTCGCCACGAGTTATAATTTTTTATTTTAAAAAAATACCAAGTATGCATGTTGTTTCAAAATATTTTATTACGTGACAAATTTAAAGTGTAAATTGAAAAGTCTATGCAATTATATAAATAAATAAATTAACAACCATTTATATAAATTAAAAAAAATTGCTAACAATAATCAAGAAATAAATTGCTAAAATGAGACATTCACCTGATTATGTTTGCTAAACTTATTTATTTAAATAAATAAAAATTCATGACTTAAATGATAAATACAAATAAAATTGACTTAATAAACTCATACCATAAAAAATATTATGCAAGTCCGAACACACCAGCAAAATGTAAGGAATGGATACTTGTTGACATGATGGAAATATATAAAAAAATAAAAAATCCTTGAGCGAACCCGACGGCCAAGGTCAACATATCAAACACATGATCTGGAACATGAAATTGAGATGACCAAAGTCGACTCGGGTTAATATTTTAGATCTACAACCTGAGTCATGAGACCGGAATAACCCCATTAAAGACAAACTCAAAAACATCAAGAAACAAGATTCCTAATCAAACAAATATTGAATGATGAAATTGATAAAAAAAAAAAGTCAATAAAAAAGCAATGAAAAAAAATAAAAATTAAAAGAATTAGGTCTAAATCCAACATAAAAATTACATGAAGTTAAATGTTTAAGGAGGAATTGAAAAAAAAAACAAACATATCAAAATTAAATGTTTCTTTGCATGACCAACACAAAATCCTAGAAAGAAAGAGAAGGAAAAAAAAGAAAGTAAATTGATGTCAAACCAGACCTAACCATCATATACGCGCCACCCAGGAAGAAAGAGGATGATGAGACGATTCCAATGACATGGCAGAATCACTATTCAAACCACCGGAGTCAGCCGCATGCGCTACCCAAAGATGGTGGAGCGGCTAATGCACCGACGCTTGCAAGTATATAGTAGTTATTTGACCCGTGAATAATTTCTTTTTGGCAAAACAATGCAAGCTTTTTATTTTTTTAAAAAAATTATAATTATAAATCAAAAGGCCTATGCATGCATTTGATTAAATACACCGAGAACCATTTATGCCAATAAATGCATAAAAAACAAAGTGTTAACGCGTCTATTCAACTCGCCTCGCTGCAGGTTGATTATTTTTTTAATGCAAAATAATTAATGTGTAGGTGTTATTAGTGTATTTTTCTGACATCGAGTTAAAAATATAATCATGAATCAAAAAGTCAATACTTGCATATAATAAAATATATTAAAGATTATATGTGTTAATAAAAACAT
>Ga0325402_1003546_pt1 | contig 14136 bp, 15 predicted proteins | sample PopdelMetagenome_22_FD_207212 | JGI IMG/M metagenome (GOLD analysis project Ga0325402, IMG submission 207212) | Populus deltoides microbial communities from Bellville, Georgia, United States - Xylem-PdKOR-R3 | ecosystem: Host-associated > Plants > Phyllosphere > Stem > Wood/Secondary xylem... | reverse complement strand
GGAAAAGAAAATCAGTCTATGCCAAATACCAGAGAAGATTAATGGCAATGTCTACAAAATTAAGCTTCCTTCAAATATCTAGACTCATTCTACTTTCAATATTCGAGATTTATCAGCCTATTAGGGTAAACACGATCCTAACTCCTGGATAAGTTATTTTCCACCTGGAACATATAGTATTCCATCATGTTTTCCTAAAAAGTAGCTGTCTTGAAAACTTTCTAGTAGTCTTGGAAAACATCTTCTATTAATATTTAATTTAAATCCTGTTTTTTAGAAGTTATTTTGAGAGTCACTTTTCCTTAGTTTATATTATGTTGAGTTGAGCTAAGCTTCTCTGTTTTGGTGTCTCCTTTCTTTGGCTGTGGTGTTTCATCTTCTTTTTATCTCTTGATTGTTATAAGTTATAACCCACAGTAGAATCCCAACTTCGAAAGTCTTCTTAAACCCAGATCATATGAGGTTGCCAAAACAAAATGCAGAAAAAAACAAGAAACAACTAGGAATCCTCTGCGGTCTACAAGCATCATCTATAAAGATCTGAGAAACTTCAAAAACTAAATGAAACTTGAACTTTAAGTATGGGATCATACAAAACACAACAATTAGAAGGAACTAAACCATCAAAGTCTCCTGCTGCGTATGCCAAGACACAACATCTTTGTATGGCAAGTTACCCCCAAATATATCAAGAGCACTGCCCACAGTAACGTCCACGCGCCTGTCCCCTGCCACCTTTATTCTCTCCAAATCATTCATTACTGTCACACCGCCAGCATAAGTCACAGGAATCTGACACACCCAAAGAGAAACCATTAGCAATCCATACATTAAAACAGTGCATAAAGACAGGCACATATAAATGCCTAGTGATCTGCTGTGTCTTGTTCCATTACAAAAAGCCAGTGTTCCAGTTAGAAGCTGTTAATCGTGGATTCAGTAAGAAGGGTCAGTTTCATGTCCATAAGAAAATGCTGAGCAATGGTTCACAACCACTTTGCCTCCCCTGAGCAACAGCTACAGAGGATATCAATTGATGGCAATTTTAACTCAGGCATGCATATTACATTCTTGGTTTCTAGCATTCATCCACATAGAACTTGTGATTAGATGGTTTCTTTTGGTTACTACCAAGTCAATGCAAGAAGACGCAACATTTTCTGGCATGAACTGGATTAATCATATCATGTCAAGGACATTGGCCCTTGGGCATTTCATAACAAAATAGCAGTAGTGAAATCAAAGCATAGCTAGGTAACTGGACACAAGCACTAGAGAAAGTCATGTATACAAAATGATACTCCTAAGTCACTTACTGGTGAGTGCCTGCCAAGCAACGCCACGAGCTCTTCATCAATTCCCAACCTGCAATAAGTAGTAGTTTGGTGCATGTGGTGTAAATAAAATAAAAAGGAGTTTTATAGGATTAACTTTTTTTTTTTTTGGAAGAAAATTCTGGAAAGAAGATACTATCATGTTGTGCCTAAAATTAGAGAGCAGAATAGCATCAATGCTCTGAAATGGTTTAATTCTCCAGTGAAAAAGGAAAAGCCCCAGAGAGTTTAAGAAATTTCAGAAGAAGAGGTTTTAGATCCACATTAAAAGCATCGCTATTGTAGGGTATAAAGTAACTGATTGAACACATTTCTTTCCTGCTTCCTGAACACATTAAATCTGCTCCAGGCTTTACTGATTACTTCAATAATTCCAAAGTGTTGTATGATATGTAGCTTTGATGTATTACCAAAACCATGAATTCATTACTAACACAAGGCAGGATCCTTTTGTTTAATAAAACCAGGGGTTTTTAAATAAAAATAGAGGCAGGAAAGAAGCAGCAGATCAATCAGAGACGAGTCTTCCAACAAGAACTCATAGTGCCGAATTCAGAGATATGTAATGGAACGATCATATTACTCACAATGGAAAGCACAAAAAAGTAAGCAGAAACCATGCGGTGACAGGTTTTGGGAGAAGAAAAGACAAGGTTGATGAAAAGTAAATATCTCCTAAATTGAGTCACGATCATTATCTGCCACTATTTATATATCTAACAGAAACTAGATGATAAAACTTACAGGAGAAATGAAAGTAGAGCACTTAAGGCAACGAGGCAACACTCAAAACTTACCTTTTGCCTTCAACATCAACACCATGAACCAAAAACTCATCAGCATAGTTTGCAAGAAATTCTAATACTTTCTCATCAAGATATACATCACTGAACTTCTGCCATCTATCAGTGACAATTGCATATCTACCTTCCTGCACATCAGAAACAGCACATAGAAGGTCATTACAAGAAGTGGTTGAAAATTTTAATTTGTGAACGGAGATGGCACTAGATGTCTTCAAAGATAAATTGTTTAGGCTACAATACTTGAGACATGCCATCAGTACTGATATGTAAAACATAAAATACCAGCAGTAATTAAAAATTAAGTTGTAGAAATGTCAGATGTTCACGCACAACTCCCAGTTCGAATTGGATATCTCTAAGTCATAGTCAATGCTTACAACAAGAGGGCGATGTGTGACTATTGATTTCTTACCTTTTTTCTGCAGCTAAGGTCTAAAACAAGCTTCTGCTTTCCAACAACACGAACAAGGTCTTTCAGCCTTTCTAGGTCCATTTGACCATTGTTAAAGACATACTGTGAGAGAAACACAAAAAGCTATTTAAAGAAAAATGTAATAAGAAAATTAACAAAAGGATGATAAATGAAAATAAGGGATTTCCAGGGATACTTTCTTCAAGGGTACTTAAAGTGACTGTTCCAAGCACATTAAAACACAATGCTCAAAACATTTACCACTATCACATGGACTCCACGCTCCTAGGAGCACTTCCTAATAAAGAGCATTATTGATGCAGGGACTTTCTATAGATTTTATTTTATTTTATTTTATTTCTGATATTTGGGTTATTTAATTATTTATATGTGTCATGTGATTAGCACTTGACATTTTATAGTATTTCCATGGAGGTTGAGTTGTTTTACATGGTGACTAAGACTAGGGCTTTAACTAGTATAAATAGGTCGCTAGGGTTATTTTAATAGACATCCTTTGTTATTCATCAATTTATTAAGATTTTTGAGGTTTCTTGGTGAACCCTAAACCTTTTATCTCGTTGCAGCTTCAATTTTATTCCATATTTTAGACTTTATTCTGCTGAGATTGCTGTTTTATACTGTTTTCTTCTTCTCACCCTATGTTAAATATAAATATATACGTCCTAGTAGCAGGAACTACAAATATGCCAGAGAAAATAAAGCATGACAAGCAAAGGAATTAGACTGAAAATTCTATAAAACTATCAGAGCAGACTTTTTTTTAAGAAGAAAGCATAACATGTTGCAATTGAAAGTAAAAAGAGAGAAAAAAAAGTTCTTAACATACTGAAGTAACAATAACATGGCTGGCTCCTTCTTCTATGTAGCTCAAAGCATTGTTTACATTGATACCACCTCCAACTTGCAAGCCGCCTAGATTTTTTGAATCCTCGCAGTAAGTTCAGCAGAGGAAAAATCTGTAAGTTTTAAACATCCCATCAACTATACAGAAGTAAAAGACCATATTCATTATACAGTTGACGGCATTTGAAAATCTCGGTATAAATCATAACATGATTTTTTTTCTGTGTTTTGAGGAAATTAGCACTCTCACATGTTACATATAAAACTGCACCCTAACTGCAAATTTCCCCAATTGTGCCAGTAGATCCAGAATATCTTCAGCAAACAGAGCTCTTTTTTTTCAGCCAACACAAATACAAGTAAACAACGGAACAGACCAAATAAAATCATCTTTGTTCGATGTAAGGGTATATCCTTAAGCAGAGAAGAAATTACATAAACCATAGGCTACCATCAACTGCAATGAATTATTTGCGGGATAGGTAAAATTGTATTTTGCTGGAATCATTTTCTGAAAGAACCACAGAAATGGCAAAAGCTAACATCTCAAACAGTAGAGAACAAATCCAATCCACCAGAGACAGAAAACATATAGACCTACCAGGATAGGCACGCAAGGCTTCAATGGCTGTGGCTTTGCTTAAATCATCAGCTCCAAGCATGATCACATGGCCACCCATGAGCCCATCTTCTTTATACAAATTTGCAAACTCTGCTGCAGTCTTGTCTGATTCAAAATTTGTCACAAGAGCTGAACCATCCTCCTCCTTCAAATCCCGAAGGGTAGACCCAACAATTTGTTTCACTTTACCCTGAAAAACAAATCATAATTTAAACACAAACCCAAACCCATTTTCACTTAAGGACAACCTAACACAGAAGTAGCGCGACAATTGAGATTAAGAACCCAATTTCAAAATTCACTTCAAGAATAGAATAGCCAATAAAAACTGAATGTTGCTAAAATGCAACTCCTTGATTCTATTTGTTAAAACACAAGCAACCAAATCACCAATTGGACAATTGACGTATAAATTAAAAAAGGGTACTTAAAATAGCAATCAAATCACTCTCACTCGTAAACTTATCTGTCAAAGTTTACACACTTTTAAACAATTTCTACAAGCATTCAAATTGGTAAATCTTACAGGATTAAACAAAGAAAGAAAGGTAAGAAAATCCAATAATTATGAAGATGGCTGTTAGAACCATGATGAGAATTACAACTGGTGGGGACCCGCATCAACAACATATTGAATCAAGTACCTTGTGTATATCGATGCAAGGTCGAAAACGTACAGCACATTTTATAGACAAGCAAGAAAAAGATCCTGCAAGAACAAAAAGATCAGGAATTTCAAGTTAGAGCTAGTGACCAAGGACTAAATCTTAGCGAAAGTATAACCGTAGCAGAATAACGAGATATAAAAAAAGAGTGGAAACAAAAGAAGAGCATACTAGAGGTGGCATGCGAAGAAGGGAAGGATGCAATGAATCTGTATCTGCGGTGCCTTTGAAAACCATGAAATAATGAAGAGATAAGGACCTTTCTTGAAGCAAGAAGCTTGAGGGAGGGTGAAGCAGAGGAATGTAGGCTGCTGCTACTTGCCATCGTTGTTTTTGCTAAAGAAACTGCGAAGACAGAACTGCCTTAGCTCAGTTTGTGCGACAAGAAGAGGCCAAGCTTTTTTCTTTTGATCACCCGCTGAATTAGGGTGTGCGTACCTGAGGTTAAAAGAGAGTTGTAAGCTTAATAACTTGAATTCTAAGGTCCATAACTACCTAAATCCAGCCCAGGTATATGATTTTTGGTTCGGTCTTGGATAAACAAATAAAATATATTTAAATGCATCTAATTTTTCACTTTCGTACATAAAAAATATCTTCATAAGAATATTTTTAGCTAAATTTTAATTAAGCCATCCCAACTAGACAAGTATTCTTGGATGAGTCCTGAAACATATTTGTTTCTCTATTCAATCATTAAAAGTTCAGAAAATATTCAATTGAATCTCATGTTTGATTGTCCATCTCCATTAAACAACACTGTTTTGTTAGGAAAATTGAAGATTGAAATCATTGAATTAATACTATTATTTTTTTTTAATCTTGCATGAGACCAAATTTCTCTTAGTACTCGGTTAAAATTTGAGTTATAGTTCGGGGTCTAACATGAGGTTTGACCATATCTTTATCCTGATCAATTAAAAAAAAAAGAAAAGAAAAGGAAAAAACAACATCATCGTCTCCTCTCTCCCTCGCAGCACACCACACAGCCTCACACTCCAGCACCTCCCCTTTCCAGCACAAAAAGAGGCACTCTCATTTCCGCACAAAAATGGCTTCAATATCCACCCCCCTTTCATATTCCCCTTCGCCTGTCCGTTTCAAACCACCTGTCCGTCTCAAACCACCTGATTCCTTGCTCCTCAGAACCCAAACACTCCATAAACTTTCCTTCAAATCTCCAAACCCTAAGACCCCCATTGGATTTTCTGTCAAAGCAACCGCTGATGTTACAAAAACCATGGGAATTAGGCCTGGAAGTGTTGTGGAGACTGATAAGTTACCTTCTGATGTCAGAAACCGTGCCATGGAAGCTGTTGATGCGTGTGGTGGTAGGGTTACTATTGGTGATGTTGCCAGTAGAGCTGGGCTTAAGTTGAATGAAGCTCAAAAGGCCCTTCAAGCTCTCGCTTCTGATACTGATGGGTTTTTAGAGGTATCAAAAAAAACATTCTCTTTTATTTCTTTTTTCTCAAGCAATGAGAAAGGCAGTTGCTTTAAGAGTTAGTTAGGGTTTTGACTGCTCGTGTTTTCGATGGCATTGCGATTCTTTTGCAAGCGAGCTTTTACAATTCTCGCTCAAGAAACTTTGCGATATTCCGGTCCAAAATGTTGCAAAAAATGTAACCTTAGTCGCAACTTTTTCAAGCAAGTTGAAGTTGCAACTGTTGTGATCACCCACTTGTGAAAGAGAAGCGATGGCATTGGATTAGACAAACGACATTGTAGAAAATTTCCAAGTAACATATGGATTGAAGTTAAACAACTCTTAGTGATATGATTTTTTGTGGAGTCAAAAGTTAAAAAGAAAAATTGAAGCAAGAATTTGTTGAATGCTTGATTATTTCTAGAACGAGCTATTGATTCTCGGGACCGGGTTGAGGTTAGTATGTAGAAGATGTACATTTTCATGTGTACATATGAAGCATGTGCTTATATGCAAATGGTATTGGATAGGCTTAATAGTTGTAGAACTACAGGGGTGGTTGATTGTCTGGTGGGTTTATGTAGTTTTAGTGTAGAATGACGTAATTGATGTACTGGGTAAGCAGCTGTTGCCTTTCTTTGTTGATGATTAGATTCTGTAGCAGATTGTACTAGACACTTTGGAAACTATACAGAAAACGAACAGTATTAGAGTGAAGCTCAAGATTGTGAAATTAAGTAGAAAGCAGGAGTCTCAGTTTGGAAGTATTGATTTTTCTTATTGCAATTTTTTTTTGGTGCATCTAGAATTTGGGAGAAGCTTGTTAGTTGGTTGTTACTTTTATGTGTATCAATTTGAAGTTCTTGATTTCATGAGTGCAATTGTTTTCAAGATGGTCTCAACAGGTTTCGGATGAAGGTGATGTGCTTTATGTTTTTCCAAAGGATTATCGCTCAAAGCTTGCTGCAAAGTCATTAAGGCTAAAATTTGAACCTTTATTTGAGAAGGGAAAGGTATGGAACCCTTTCGTGTTCAGAATTGATATTTAGAAAAAGAAAGATTACTAATCATATAACCTGTACTTAGGCCTGTGCTACTTTGTATCAATAACAGGCTGCAGCTGAGTATCTCATCAGGGTTTCTTTTGGGACAGCTCTAATTGCTTCAATAGTGATTGTTTATACCACAATAATTGCTATTCTTTCAAGTAGTCGGTATTTTTTTGACTCTTACACTTGAAATTGCAATTTTTGTTCCATAGCAAGTATCTATTAGTAGCTTTCTTTGATGGAAAAGGCATTGACACTGGCATTCTTGGTTACAGTGATGAAAATGATCGTGGAAGACGAAGAAGCAGATCCTTTGATACAGGATTTGCGTTTTACTTAAGTCCTACCGATCTATTTTGGTATGTTCTCTGAATTGACATAAATCTGACTTGTTATGTCATGGCATTTATAGAATGGGAGTCAGTCACGAATCAGCTTACACAGTTTAAAGTTTGGTATCACAGTTTACAAGCATCTATTTGGAGATTGTAATTTTGGTCGATCCAAAATTAGAGAATATGTGTTTGGCTAGCTAAAAGTTGGATTATTTTTTTATTTTCTAAATTCTACACTATCATTCAAATGTCAGCTGTATATAACTCTTGCTCTTATGTATGTAAACAAGACACTTCAGCTGAATCCTTTGCCCCCCTATTTCTTGTTAGGTACTGGGATCCATATTACTATAGGAGAAGACAACTAAGAACAGATGGTGGTGACAAAATGAACTTCATCGAATCTGTAAGTGAAAAACTTGCTTCATGTCTAATTTCTTCTCTGGTTACTCTCACCTCCTGGAAAGACAACAAATTTCATGAATTACTGTCGTTTAGGTATTCTCATTCGTATTTGGTGATGGTGATCCAAATCAAGGAATTGAAGAAGAGAGGTGGAAGTTGGTAATACTTCAGTACTGAGTTCAGTGGTCCGTTGCTTTTCAACATATTGTTTTTCATCTCATTGGTGAAACTTTTTCACTTAAATTTCTGTTAACTTTCTCGTTTTATCATTTCTACCTTTTTTTTTATCGCCTGGCTGCCTTCCATGCCTGCTGTCTGTGATTCACATTCTTTTCATATGCTTGGTACATATTTAGATCCTTTAATTTGGCCATCTATCCTGTTCTTTTTTTTTCTCCAAAAAATTCATTTAGTTGTGTGAATCAATTAAATCAAATGTCTTGAATCTTGATGACATCTTGGCACACATTGTTTTTCAAGTATAAGATCCATATGATTGACCTGGCAAGTTTCATCTTGGCACACAATCATTTTTGGCCAAGGTTTACATTTGAGGGTTCACACTAATACTTGACTACAAGTTTGATATGGACGAGGATTAGAAGTTTTTGTTTTATGTGTCATCTTCTAGAAAGGACAGTTTTGGAGAGAAGTTAGTTTCTTTGCAATTTCTCTGGTTGATGGTAGCAATTGTTTTTTTCTTTTTCTTTTTTGGATTTTTTTTTGATGTTGGATCCTTCTCCTTACTGTCTTTGAACTAGTAACAGTCCTTGTGGTTTATTCTCAAGGAAGACAATAAATTAGAGCGGGAATTTATGGATATTGTTTTGTTCTGGAACATTTTTACAGATTGGACAATATATTTCCTCTAATGGTGGTGTTGTTGCTGCTGAAGAACTAGCACCGTTTCTTGATTTGAAAACTACCGAGGATATGGTATGCATATACATGTATACATATATTTTATTTTATCTACCTCACATGATAATGTAGTTCGTCATCTTTATTTGTTGAACTTGTTATTTCTGCCCTTGAATTCTCAATGATTACTTTCTCTCAAATTCATACCCAGATTGGCCGTTATCAGTTTGAAATTTCACGTTACCTATTCAGAAGTTAGAGAAACAACCAGAAATAGCCTTGTATACTGGTTACATTTGTAATCCCCCAACTCCAAGCTGTTTCCCTCAACATGCATGTGTAGTCTTGGTTTCATTATCTTATATTTGTTTCATGGAAAGTAACATCTTTTCTTTTTCCTGCTTATATATCCTGCTCCTTGTACCCAATAGATCTTTCAACCATTTGGAATGCTTTTCATTCGTACTATTTAAAATCTTTACAGTTGAAAACACTCAAGGTGCTTGTTTTTATGTGGATGTAGAGTTTATATCCTCGTTGTTTTATAAATTATTCACTAAAGTCTAATCTAAAGAAATTGTTTTGACCACATCATTTCCTTGTCATTTTTCTGTTTTCAAAAAGGGAAAATTTTAAACAAATATAAAATATGAAAACCAAATATCTTTTTAACAGTGTAAAAACAAAAAAACAAAATTTGGAATGTGTTCTACAGAAATCAAGGGACTAACAAACAGTTTAAATTGTACACAGCTTGAAAGTGTATGCCTGATTATAAATCAAAACCAATCAGTTAGCCAAGGAAATTGGATTATAAATCAAAACCAATCAGTTAGCCAAGGAAATTGGATTCTGGGTTTCAAAATGACTCATGTTACTTGTTTAGAAATTTTCTAGATTATGCCTGTTGTTTCATAATAAGATGCACAGAACTTATTTGGAATAGACTGGGTAAAAAATAAATATTGAGAATAATTTATATAATCCAAAAGTGAAAATTACAGTCATGAAATTACATAAAAATGGTAAAATCTCCAAAACTGCTGAATCAAATTCAAATCCCTACACTTCATCAACCTAGGGGGATTTCCATTATCATCACCATCCATTCAATTTTGTTGTTGAATCACTGTGAAAAAGAGATTAAAAGCAAGAAATGGGGCGGGGCGGGGCGCGGGGGGGGGGGGGGGGGGGGGGGGGGGGGGGGGGGGGGGAGGTGTGCCTCCCCTCTCCAACCCATTCAAAAAAATCATCTGGATTTCATTCAGAACTTCTTGTTAGTATTTTTATAGAATTCTGATTGATCACATTTAATTGACCTTTTGAAGACTGTACCAGTTTAGTTTCTACTTTCTCCCTGCATCCGCGTTATTTGCTGTTTTCAGTTTGGCTATATGACCTTTTTTTCTTGTTGTGTTCAGAGTGATGAGTCATACATCTTACCAGTTCTTCTACGGTTTGATGGAAAGCCAGAAATTGATGAAGAGGTATCAAAACTAATGTGATGATTAATGAAATAGGAGAGTTCATTGCTGAATTTTTTTCATATTTGCATATCAATGAATAAGACAACAATGAAAGTTCTTGTTTTACTTGTATGCATTATAATTGGCATCCATGTTCCAAGAATGTCTTGTTATAAAGGGTGGGATTTTTGTACCTGGTTGTGCTAGTGTGAGAAGATTCCACTTACACTTTTATCCAAACTGCTCATCATGTAGGGAAATATTCTGTATCAATTCCCTTCACTTCAGCGTACAGCTTCTTCTAAAAGGAGTGGGAGGAAGGAATATGTGGGTAAACAATGGGCAGATTGGGTTGGAGGGGTTGGGAAGTTTTTCAGAGAGAAAACATGGCAATTCAGGTTCCTCCTTTGCTAGTTCTTGCCACATAAATGTGGTCTGTGTTATTAAGTTCCTTGATCTGGGAAGTTTCCTTTTGCAGTAAGACAAGTTCATCAGAGAGAGCAATGGCCATTGGGTTGGGCGGGCTTAATCTATTTGGAGTGATCATTCTTGGAACAATGTTACAGTATGGTTTCTTGAGAATTGATGTTTCTTGGTGTATTTATGTTTCATCTCTCTAAAGTCTCCACTTATCTCTTGATTTGAAGGGACATGTCCATTACACAAAATGGAGGATTCATTAAATTTGTTTCTAGCATATTTCCTCTACTTCAGGTATTTTTTAATGTTTCTTTGCAAATAAATAAATTGCAGTCAATTACAGATTAGTTATGTATTGTTAGAGAGTAAAATAAAATTATTCCTGGAACCTTACTTAACAGCTTAAGCTTTTGGGTTAAGATTATTATTTAACATGACATCAGAGCCTTAATGACTAAACGGTCATGAGTTCAAATCTCATTATCCCATTCTCTCTTCTAACTAGCTTGTGCAAGTTTCAAGCCCAAAAAGTTTTCACTTAAAACAGTGTGTTAGAAAGTAGAATAAAACTATTCGTGAAAAATCATTTCAAAATTTAAGCGTTTGGGTTGAGATGGTTCTTTAACATATATTTTATCAAAAACTATAATAGGGATGCTGACTAGCATCATTGTGAAGCTGCTATATGAACTTGTTAAACCTAAGACCTCGTTAGGGTCACAAAGCATGCTTGGTAGATGAAAAAAATGCATGTTCAGTTTATCTTACACTCTTTAAGTATTTATGGATTGTTTTCTCATGGATTGATTTTTTAAGCCATAATTTCTGTGCTATTCAGTCCTCTTATTATTTTGCACACCTCTAAACAAAATGATTTTGTTGGCTATAAATTGAAGAGTATTGGTAAAGAAAGATGCAGTATTGTAAATTCTCTCAATCCCATTATAAGAACTCATCAATGGTTCTGGGCTTCAGTATTTTTTTTGGTCTGCTTGCTAACTTATTTTCCAAAGACTTGCAAAAACTAAGCTTTATCATCCTGATGATTTCTAGATCTATCTTTTTGAGTGTCAACTCTATTCCGATATAAGCTGGAAACATTAGGCTCTTGGTACTTTCAATACTTAATGATAATGATTCTAGTTTTTTAAAGTTCTTTATTTACTCTATCCAATATAAGTTAGAAAGATTAGGTTCTTGGTGCTTCAATATTATTGATTACGTCTAGCAGCTTTTGTCTAAATAGTTACCAATAATAAAAACTTGCAGATATATGCTGGTTCTTTCTTTGCAATTCCATTGATCCGCTGGTTCCTCGTTCTCCAAAGGAATGCTGAAATAGAAAATAGAAACAGAGCAAGGGAGCAATGTGCTCAAATGCTTGAGTTACCTGATATTTCACTGAGGCGGAAGGTAGCCACTTGAAATGCTTTTTGTACGTTGCACTTTTGCATTTATAGTTGATTGTGAATGCTATTTCAAACTTAAAACTCGTGCTTTGTCATTGGGTGATTTAACAATTTTCTGTTGTGAATACTAGAAAGACCAAATGACTAGAGACCCTAGTTTCTAATCCTTTGTCATGACTTGTCTTTAGTCTTCATGCATCAATCCTCAACTTGCCCGACTGTAAGAACCCTTTGGGCTTGCAAGGAGTCGGCTGGTTGCTGAAGCATCCAATCTAGTGGCATGTTTTTATTTTACATCCTCCCTCCTTTTCTAGTGCCTTCAATGTTATGGTATCTTTTGGGTCAACATTATTATTACAACAATGTCATTTATGGTTAGCAAATACATAGCAGAAGCTCTTTTTGGTAACAAATGGTAGTTCTGCAGTTTAGTTCTTCTTGCATGGTATATAGCGGTTCATCAAATTCAAATTAATCAAATATTGGTTACTTTTCTCAACATGTATTTGTTTATGAAATATTATATTTATATTTATGCAAGTGAAAGGAAAATGGCCCGACAGTCTCTAGCATCATATCTTCAAAATACACAAGTTGGAAAAATTGCTTGTGATCATTTGACCTTGATATTTAGGTTTCTCATCCTGTGGCAATTATTGCCACTCTCTATGATATCCTGTGATTTCACTACATTCTCGCAGGAGCTTGTTTATTCAACTTGCTCCCAATATGAGTGTTGGATCTCTCTGATGATGTTGTTACAAAATTCTCGAGGACAGATTCGCTGCTATTTCTACAACATGTTTGATGTGCATGAAATCCATTAGGAAATAATTCTTTTCATCTTTTTGCCTGCCAGATTCTAAGTGCTCGCGATATGGCCCAAAAAACAGTCATAGGGCAGGATCGCATTGTCTATACCACTGACAAGGACATAATTGAGCAAGATGTTGAGGCCCGAGAATGGGATCAGAGATTCCGAGAGATCGAGAAGTCAGATTGAGAATGGGCTATTGTTTGGTAAATTTTCACATGATTCTACATTTGGTCTCAAGGAATTTAATAACATTTTTATTTTCAAGTTTGTTAAATCTAATCAGGTCAACATACAAAGTATAAATAGCATGTTTCACTAACAATTTGGATGGGATTTTACTGAAGAGGCTAAATAACAAAGCGAGTGGTGGTGTCTGGAAATCAAGCTTCTAAAATCAAAGGGAGGGCACATCTAATCATGCATTTTTAAGTCTGATTTTGTAATTTAGTCCTTCTTTCGGATAATTTTTTGAGCATCTTCAGGAATCTCCTTAATATGAAAAATACTCAACTATCCTAACATAACAAATTGGTTACTCGGCATGCGTTTTATTACCAGGGCACTGAGTCTATATGTTGCTAACGATGTTATGTAATAGATCTTGGAGAAAAATGCCAGTTGATAGTGCTTTGTATGCTTTTTTCGAAGTACTGAAAATATTCATGTTTCCAGGGCTCGAGCTTGTATTAATAATCTCAGAGTGCATCAAAGTGTCTCTGCTTTGCATAGCCTCCCAAGTGGAAGTCATTTTTCGGGATTAACAGTTGAAGTCAATTGGAAGCCCTATGCTGTCGTGGTGACGTTTGCATTTGTATGAGCAAGGATCAACAGTCTCCTGGCATTGCAGCAGGATGGCAATGACTTCGTACAATAGTTGCAGTTTTCTTCAGTAACATTTTTACCAAGATAAAATTCTTGGATAACGAAGCTCAAGCTTACTTCCTTGTACATATATTATTGTTTTGAATTAAAGATGATATTATGAGAAAGGGGAAAATAAGTGAAATACAAATTGAAACGCAATGAATCCTCTATGGAGATATGGAATACAGAATGTTTTGAAAATTTGTGTCGCAGATATCAGAAAGCAATCAAATCCAACCATAATTGCTGTGAAAGGGAGCAGTTTCTAGGATTTGTTAATCTCAATACATTAAAATAACATCTCCATAAGACATTTTGATCCTTAACCGTACTGCTATCTATGAAGTAAGAGTTGGTTTTCAACTTGCTTATGATCAG
>Ga0325402_1003539_pt1 | contig 14153 bp, 15 predicted proteins | sample PopdelMetagenome_22_FD_207212 | JGI IMG/M metagenome (GOLD analysis project Ga0325402, IMG submission 207212) | Populus deltoides microbial communities from Bellville, Georgia, United States - Xylem-PdKOR-R3 | ecosystem: Host-associated > Plants > Phyllosphere > Stem > Wood/Secondary xylem... | reverse complement strand
AAAGTAAATTTACAATTTTAAACTCTTAAATATGGATTATGATTTGCAGTACATGCAATTTTAGAGAGTGAATATTTTCGATTCAGTTTGTTTTTGTGTTTAAAAGAATAGTTAATTTTTTTTATTTTTTAAATTAAAAATCAAAACCAAAACACTGTCACCAACACAAAAATATAAATTTTCATAGTACACATCATCTCAGTACGTAAAGAAACACATTAACAACAACATTGTTTTAATAGACATCAAAGCTTTCCCCGCAACAAAACCTTAATTGAAGTTCTTAGCATGTAAACCAAAACATGTATCTATATATTTTGCCATGTATTCAAAAGGTTTGAATCAACTTTGAATATACCTTTGCATATAATTGTCTTTGATTATCCTGCTGGTGGATCATCTCCATTAATGTTGTTTCAAGTTACTGATGATCAGATCTAGGGAAAAAAACAAACATATAATTGCTTTTATTTTTCATTTCCCCCCCTTCATTGCGCTGTGAACTTAGAGGTTCTGATACCAAATCTAAATAACTCCCATCACAGATAATAAAGCGATTTTCTTATTTAAGTTATTATTTTCAAAAGAGCGGTTTATATATTTAAGTTTGAATTCATGTTCCTTTTGATCAGGCATGCTTTTCAATACTTTACTGTATAGACGGTAGAAATTGGTTTTTAAATTGGTTTTTTTTTTAAAATATATTTTTATTTTTAAAATTTTATTTTTGATATCAATCCATTAAAATAATAAAAAAAAATAATTTAAAATAAAAAAATTTAATTTCTTTTAAAATACAGTTGGAATACAAAAACAAAAACAACTTAAATTGGTAAAGAAAATTACACAACCTTTTCTTCTGATTTTTCTCCTCTTCTTTAATATTCATCCTCTATCGTATTGGATGTCACAAGGCTTTGATTTGCACAGTCTACACTGTCTCCAACAACGCTAGTGCAACGGCTGGTGGAGCCCGTTTCACCAGAGATATCGGGGTGGATTATAGCAAGCAAATACTAGCACGTGTGACAGCGTTCAAATGGAGGAACTTCCACCAGACTGACCCAGCAGATGGAGAAAATGTCCAAAGGGTTGCCTTCTTCATAATAGACATGGATGGTTGGATACGCTGACAACAATAGGATTCATGTCAGCAGCAACTAATAGAGAACTACCCTGGTGATCTAAAAAGAGAGGTTGTCGGGGTGCTTTACCATGAAATGAAACCCATATGGCAATGGGACGGTAACGGAAGAAATCCAGAAGGACTGATTGAAGGGATTGCTGATTTTGTAAGGTTAAAGGCTAATTATTCACCTAGTCACTGGGTGCAACCAGGGCAGGGTGATAGGTGCGATCAAGGGTATGATATTACAGCTTGGTTTTTGGACTATTGTACTGATCTTAGAAATGGATTTGTGGCTGACCTTAACAAGATGATGAGAACAAGTTTTAATAGAAAAGGCATGACCTTGACACTGCAAAATTGAGTTTCTATCAGCTGCTCACATGAATCTACACACGTGTTAAAGTCATCCAATTATTTAGCTGTTCTTGAAAAGGTAAAAATGGAAAGAGTGAAGAAAATTGTAAAAAACTCTCACAGGGGACAAAAACATTAGATATTTATTTCCATCTTTCAAGAGGAAACTGACAGTCTGATAAGTTTACAGTTTATTAAGTTTTACTACGAGGAAAATGTGAAGATAGGTCACACAAAGCTCCAACATTTGAAGCAAATTTTTACCCCTAAGTATGTCATCACTGCAGTTGCTGAATGGCTGATACAACTTCATCTATGGACTGGAATTTTCGCCTTTCCTTGAGAAGCATCTTCGCCAGGTCAAGAGCCAGCCGCTCACATTGGGCTCGTTTGCTAGCGTCAGGAATTGATTCAAAATCCTCCACATGAGCTACACCAACAATTCTCCTGCCACACAGATTTAAATCAGTGATGTTGTGGCATTGAAATTAATATATTCAAGAATTAGGATTTTTGTTGTAATTTTAAACAAAAAAAAGAGATAAGAGTGAATCAGTGACAGTAAAATTGCACTTTCCCGCTATGAGACAAGTTATAACCAGATTTCCCACAGGTCAAACATATTCAAACTACAAATGATGGAGAGCTGATCATTCGTTTAATAGATCACATGATAAATGAGTCGCACTGATGCCTCAAAACCAAAACCAAAAGCTGAGCTGATCGATCTCAAATTTTGCTTCCAAACATAAGATGTCCCCCCTGTTTAGACTTCCTAAATAATTTCAGTCCCAGCGAACTTTAATGATCTATTTAGTGGCTTTAGATGGGACAAAGGGTGAGGACATTGCCATGCAGTTTTCCCTGATTAGTTGGGAATCAAGCCATTTAGTTGATCTTAAAACAATACATCATATCGAAAATCTAAAATCCAATGCCGAAAGTTACAATAAGAGAGAGCATGCCCTGGAAACATATACAATGATGTGGTCTCATACATCATCTCATAAAAGTGCCATGGTGAAACAAGGGAGGCATAACTTTCCAAAAACAGACAGGATAGGACATGATCAAACATAATAACAGTTTATTTTCAATTTTAAGCCATTTCTTCAATTCCCAATGAGAAGATTCACGCATAGCATTTACTTTCTCTAGAACTAGATAATTTTTTCTACAATAAGTTAATTAGTTTTGGATGCTCAAGCTCGGGGAAGAACACCAAAAATCCGAAGCTTGAACAAGGACTTTAAGAACAAGAATAAAGAAACTACAGTGAACAAAATGGGAACCCGTGTCAATTCACCTTATCATTTTGGCCGCACCAAATCCCAAGGTGTCATGGAACAAGTCTTGCATGAATTTTCTCTGTACAAGCTGATGAAGCTCAGGGTTATTATAAATTCCTGGAAGATAAGCCTCACCAGAGCCATCCTTGTGCTCGTCCCACAGTGCAGTGAACTTCTTGTAGAAAAGACTCCAGGTCTCTTTAATTGTCCTCAAAATCCACTCTTTATATGTCTGCATGCGAGTACAACTTTCAGAGATAAGCCTCAACAAACAACTAATGCTCCAATAAATATAAATATTACAAAGTAAAATCCACAAGAAAGGCTGTAGCTGTGCCTTCTAGTTCATAAAGAAACCGAAACAACCTCCTCGTTTATTGACACATGACCTATGAGAAGCATATCCCATGATTAAAGAGAGGAATAAGATATTTTGAATGGATGCATAAATGGAGTTTATGAAGATAAAGCATTTGAAACTAAGAAAGAAATATATATAAAAAAACAGAGTAGAAACTTAGACATACTTTTCGGTCATTCCCTTGATCAGCGTGTCCATCTTGAGCATAAAAAGCCAATATCAAGTTTCCAATAAAAGCTCCAATATCAAAACCCATTGGACCATAAAATGCAAATTCTGGATCTATAACTTGAGTAGATTCATGGGTAACCATGATGGATCCAGTGTGGAGATCTCCATGTACTAAGGCTTGGGCTCTCTCACAAAACCTATGAGAATAAAAAAAAAAAACTCTAGTAAATCATACAATCAAATTAAAAGAAGTGGAAAAAACTGGCATGTCTTGTGAAATGAATGAGCTACTGAAATGAAAACAATACTTGGATTTCAACTCAGCAACTTCAAGCTTTAAAATATTATCTTCACGGACAGCCTCAGCATCACGATCAAGATAAGGGGAAGTCCAGCGGTTATATTCAGATACTTTGTAAGGGTCAGAGAAAACAACCTGCTCAGTAAGCCTGCATAACTCCACGTTCCCACAGAATTCAGCAACTGCATTGAGCATTTGAAGTGAGCACATCAGCACATTTCTTCAAGGTCGCTATGTTCATTGCACCAATGAGAAATCAAATATAACAAAAAACAAATCAAAACAAATGATAAACAACAGTGTAGAATAACTCACCGTTGTGTTTATGCTCAGTGGTAGTATGATAAAGAAGCGATGTGTGGTAAAGAGTCTTTGCCATATAATCTGATATGTGTTCTGCTAGCAATGGATACTCAATTCCAGCAACCAACCCTTTTCTCAGGATTATATGTGGGGGCTCCAAATATCGCATACCAATCACAGACATAATACGGTCAAAATGATAAACTTCAGGCACATTTTCAGGGCTCAATCGGCCATGCTCTCTAAGTGTCAAAGCCTCAAAGTATGCTCTTTCCTTAGTCATTGGCCATGATTCTCCAATACAACGTATGTATGGAATTGCCTGACCATAAACACTACCAGATTAGAACAAGAACAAATAATCTGAATTGGAAAGCTCAACAATTAACTGATCAAACTGAATCTGCCTTCTGGTATTATAGACAGTGAAATGCCAAATTTAAAGCAAATTCAATGAGTTTATATGGGAGATAAAATTAGCTGGTCGTTTAATATATCTTTGCATACCAACACTAATTCATTGTGGTATTCACATTTATACTGGAGAAGTGAAACACGTTACTATTTATATATTTATTGCTTGTTCAAGATGCTTCAAGTTACAGAATCAATCGCTTATATTTATTGCTTGTTCAAGATGCTTCAAGTTACAGAATCAATCGCTCAAATTCATTTCGTTTCCTACACTCTTCCATCAACAAAACAAACCCTCAAAGATTTTACGCATAAAATAAAAAACCCAAGTAGATTTCCTTCACTTACCTGCTTGATGACAAAAGAACCAGCTGGGCTAACAACGATGTAGACGAAATTGAGATTTCCATCGCCAACTTCTTTGATCTTCAAGTCGTCGAAATTGTTGCCGATCTTATCTGACAAAGCAGGAGTGGCCTTAATGTACTCCACTAAATATTTCTCGTCCAGCGGCCTGAACTCTGTGAATGCCATTTTTATACCGATATTGATCTGGTGGACGGTGGTCGCAGTGAGGGTTTTAAGGAGGGAGAGATTAGACTTTAGGACGAGGAGGCGTGATACATGGTGGACATGATGGTAAGATTTGCGGGACCTCGCGAACTGTATTGTGGTTCATTGAATCTGGTCAGGTGTTTACCTGTTTAGTCAGTTTGACGAATACTATGACTAGGATAGCTTGTTCTTGCAGCAGCTCCAGGTAGGCCACGTTTGTCACATTAGTTTAACTGGTTTTTCATTGTTTTTTTTGTTTTAAATTAATTTTTTTATATTGTTTTAAGTTAATTAGTTTTGGATAAAAAAATATATAAAAAAATTGATGGGCAGGCCATTCAATTTTTCAGTGATTCAATAGCAAGCTTGACATGCGATAGACCTCGAGTAAAATAATCATTTAATTTTCATAAATTCTCTTAGCTATTAGTTTCATATATATATATATATATATATATATATATTAATTTTCATAATTTTTTGTTTGAAAATTTGATTTTTTTTAATTATCTTTGATTGCTTTATTTTTTATTATTTGACTAAATAATGTTTAATCTTTTTTGTGTTAATATTATTTCTTATAACATTAGCTGGGCCTTTTATTTTCAACCCTCCACAATGGTTTTGATTCATGATAAAAATAATTTTGACTCGCGATAAAAAAGAAATTTCCTGCTGTAAAAAAGAAGTTATTCATTAAATTCAGTAACTTAAAATCGCTTTACCCCTAAAAAATCCAATCCGGGTGTGTATTAAACGCGCTTAATATAGCGCCTAGGACATGGCCCGATTATCACACATTCCAACAAGAAAAAATCCCACTCATCTCATCGTCATCATCAGAAATCAGACGACACCCCGTGGCTCAAAGCCACTTCCCTTCTTATCCACTCCAATCCCCGCTAATGGAGAGGATGTTACTGATCGTTTTTGCAATAATAATCTCACTTTTCATTTCCACATCTGCCGTCGGAGAATTCAATTTCGAAGCCAATCTCCATCGCCGATCACCGGACGAGACTCTGTGTAATCAGCTCATTAAACCAGCCGGTTATTCTTGCACCGAACACACTGTACCCCCCTTCTCTCTAAGCTCTTAATTTTGGAGGAGTTGAGTCGTTTTAACCTTTGAAATTCCGTTCTGGACTGAATTGATTGATAAAAGATAGGCACAATCTTGAAGCTAATTACAAGAATGCCATGAGGTGCTTGTTTGGTTTAGCAAGAAAGTAGATTCAGGAAATGAATAGAATTAGTAATTGATTTTGGAGAGTTTTTGCTTTTGAACTAATAGTAAATAAATCCAAGTTTTATTTACTTTTGTATTTTAGTTGCTAAGCATCCGAACAAAGCCTTAATCTATCTCCATGATTTGCTCTCTTTCTTTCTTTTTTAAAGAATCTTTAATGGGATTTCTTAAGAGTATGCGAAATTAGTGAAATTCTGTCAATATTTTGTTGTTTTTTAATTAATGAAAGTTACTTTTCGTGTGGACTTCATCAAATTATTTAACTTTATTCAGGTACAAACTAAAGATGGTTACTTGGTAGCTCTTCAACGCTTGTCTTCACGTAACAAGGATCTAGGAGGGCAGAGGGGTCCTCCTGTCTTGCTTCAACATGGACTCTTTATGGTGATTTTGCTCTTTATTCTGCTTATGTTCCCTTTGCATTGATACAATTTGATATTGAACATTTGTTTGAATCTCATGTTTTTCAATGGGCATGTGTTCTCAGCTATTTGTCATAAAGCCAGAGCGAGGGAATTGGGGTAAAAATAAGGCTATAAGAAAACTATCTTTATGATTTCGTGACGAGACAAAAAGGAATGTGATAATTGTCATGAAAGAAAAGTGCAATTTAACGTTCATGTTATAATAATTTGTTTAACAAGGTGGGTTAATCTTCTGTCTTCCTGAAGTTAAAAGGCATCCTTGAAACTGTTGAGAGAAAATTCCCTCATGTAAAGCACTGGAAGCTCAGGACTGGAGGTTAAGACGTGTACAACTGTCTGTATATCATCAAGAGAAGTGTGCATGGAAATGGTTTTTGTTTTTTCTCCTGTTACTTTTCAGAACACTGGTTATGGTTTAAATCGATCTATTATATGGGAATAATTGTCTGATTGATAATTGCAAGAGTTATAAAAGTTAATGTGTCACTGGTTGTTGCTTGGGATAATATATAACTGTGATTCACCATTTTAGAAAAAAAGTAAAATGTGATTTCTGGCATTGATTTTGATGTTGCCCCTCCTCTAATACGCAAACAGGCAGGTGATGCATGGTTTTTAGGTTCTCCAGAGCAGTCACTGGGCTTCATCCTTGCAGATGAGGGTTTTGATGTATGGGTTGGCAATGCACGTGGTACGTTTTGGAGTCATGGACACATATCCTTATCTGAGAAAGACAAGGTACAGAGTATAGAATATGCTTTTCTCCCTGGGTTTATGATTCTGGTTACTTTGTGGATAGTTGTACTGGTAGCAAAGAGCATGTCGATTGATGCAAAAAGCATGTGAATATGTCCCTGTCCGTGTATGCTGCAGTGGGTGATTTGTTACGTATCCTGTTTTTTCATGCTGTAACTATCAGTAAGCACAGGCTTCTCTTTCAGGAATTTTGGGACTGGAGTTGGGAGGAGTTGGCTCTATTTGATCTTGCTGAAATGATACACCATGTACATTCAGTAACAAGCTCTAAAGTTTTCATCGTTGGACATTCACAGGTCTTACACGTCTTCCTCTTGCATCCTTGTACATCTAGTTTTCTATCCTTGCTTTTGTGTATGCGCTTACTTTATTTACTTGTTTTTAGGGGACCATCATGTCTTTAGCTGCTCTCATTCAGCCAAATGTTGTGGAAATGGTCGAAGCTGCTGCTCTACTGTGTCCAATATCATACTTGGACCATGTAACTGCTCCTCTTGTTCTCAGAATGGTTGCCTTGCATCTTGATCAGGTTTGTTTTGTTTCATATTCTTGGGATTGCATTGGAGGCACAGTTCCTGGTGGAAATGATCTTACAATTTCTTTTCTGACAGATGGTCCTTGCCATGGGCATTCATCAATTGAATTTTAGAAGGTTTTATCATACTTCTATCTCTATTTTTTCTTTTTGCTCCTTTTTTCTAGGGTTTAACAATTTTATTTTCGTTCATTGATGGATGTCTTTTATTTATCTGCAGTAAAATCTTAATTGACCTTTTGGATTCCATATGCGATGGTCATATAGAATGCGCTGACTTGCTAACTTCCATAACAGGTCTTCCCTCGTAGTCTCTCATGGAACAAAGTTTAATTTACCAAATATCATGCTTGCTGGGAATTTTTTTTTCTTACTTTGTAGTTTGCATCATGGTTGTGGGTAAAGTACCCCAATGTGGCTATTTGGGCAACATGATGTTTTTCTTATCTTTCTTACGTGGGTGTTTCTTTGCCTCTGCAGGGAAGAATTGTTGCTTTAATAGCTCAAGTGTGGACTTCTTTTTTGAATTTGAACCTCACCCATCATCAGCAAAAAACTTGCGCCATCTCTTTCAGAGTATGCCTTGTGCATCTTCTTTAGCAGTCATATATGTGAATACATTCTGTATTTGGAAATTTCGTTTTCACTCTCATGTTTAATAAAAAATGGATTCTGGATGCCAATTACTTTGTTTCTTCCTCTCTCTCTTTGGGTAACTTTTTATTTATTTAAAAAGAACTTCCTGTTTGCTAAATCTCTCATGCGCTTCCTGCTGTGCACTGCAGTGATTCGTAAGGGAACTTTCTCTCACTATGACTACGGGATGTTTAAAAATTTGGAGCTATATGGTCAGTTAAATCCCCCAGCATTTGATCTCAGTCTCATACCCAAGACATTGCCATTATGGATGGGCTATGGAGGCCATGATTCTTTAGCAGATGTGACAGATGTGGAGCGCACTCTGAAGGAGTTACAGGCCAAACCAGAATTGCTTTATCTTGAGAACTATGGTCACTTGGACTTCCTTTTGAGCACACAAGGAAAGGAAGATGTTTACAACAATATGATCGCATTTTTCAGGTCGTTGGGGAAGTCCAGTAGTTCTTAAGTTGACCACTTGCAATATCTGACAATTACGTTTTTCAATTAAGGCTGAATTAAACTTTTTATTTGTGTTCATATATTGTAAAAGGTCACACATTATTGTTTTCTTGTAAATGTGATTGCCAATAGAGAATATGAGAGAAAATTTGGTGTAACGTTCTATCCTGTGTAGTCATGTACAGTGTTTCTGAAAGAAATTGGTTTTCCACCTAAATTTAGCGGGCTGTTAACCTGCTGTTTTTTTGGATGACGATGAATGTCCCCTTGAGAGAAGTCCCAGGCTTGGATCGAGCTGAACTTCTTGTGGCCCTGCTGACTCGGAGAAGCCTTAGTGCCTTACAGATGGCTCCCACAGAAAATATCAATCCGATTGCTTCAGAAGTGTTGGTAGAATGGAATATATATAATGGCAACGAAGAAAATGAAGGTGTGCTGGAATTGAAGCTGTATCGATTGGATAATTCAGTTTGTCAGAGACATCAAGAGCCAATGTCAGAAGGTCCAAATAGTGGCCTGAGCGTGGAGGCAAGGCGATAGAGAAACTAGTTACGTTGCATCGTGGGGTGTGATTCCTTCTCTTTAATTGAAATTACTCCTGAAATGTTGTTTCCATCCACATGGAGTTTCAAGCGAGGCTCAAAGAAGGTGGATGATACGTGCCTTCCCAGCAGTACTAAGGTTGCCAAACGTACACCTTTACCTTTTTTTTTAACAGGTATCTGTAATAGACTCGTAAAAACCAGCTTTTATGCCTTTGGGCTTCGTTACTACTGAGGTGCTTTCAAATGTTCAACATAATATGTTTATATGGATGTTGTCCCGTTGATTTTAGAACTTTTACTCCATCTTCTTCCTTAGTTGAAGGTTCAATGTAATGCACAACCTCTGTCCTGAACAGAATTTTTGTGAGAGCTAAAACAGTAAATATGAGATGAATGTTTAACATGGGTCAACATCCATTTCATTATTTTAACACTGGGTTAAATCAAGTCCCGCATCAACTTCATAATAAGTTGGATGATTGCACCAACTCAATAACTTTTTCATTGGATTTCACTCCAGCAAACCGGAAACCTAACTGGAACTAAACCTAACTGGAACTAGTGGACTTGCCAGGGAACTGAAGACTTCTTCGCTTCGCTTCGCTTCACTTCACTTCATCAACAGAAGATTGTATGTTACTGTCTGAGAAACCACCCTCAGCCACTGCTGTCTCGTCTGCCTTCTTCAACTTCAATGCATTTTGCTTCATCTCCACTGCCTCAGGCCCCACCGTGGCCTCCGATAACATTCTTGCCAGCGATCTGAAGACTTGTTCGCTTAACTTCATCAACAAAAGATTGTATATTATTTGTCGGATAAACCTCTACAATTCTGAATGGTAACGATGGTAGGTCTCCTAAAACTAAGTATTTTCTTGTCTTTGATGACAATGATAATGATGGGACACATAAACATATATTAAACATAGATTAATGATACATAGAATGTAATTGACGGTTATATTTTATCTTATGAAAATTAAATTAGATTTTTAAATGAAGATAAGGACGAATGGGTTGATAGCATTCATTATAATTAATGCAGATATAAATAGTGATGTTGCAAATTGCAGGATTAGCAAAGGTGGTAGAGATGACAGCCGAGAGAGGTGTTGAGGATAATTCTCTTAATTATAATTCATATATTTTTAGAAAATGATATCGAGATTAGAGTTTATATATTTTTTTAATGTTCAACCCAAATAAGAGCATGTTTGGTAACGTGTTTGCGGTTGCGTTCCAAAAAAAATTGAATTTTTTTTTGCTAAAATTTAATATAGTTTGTATGTTTTAGATCGTTTTGATGTACTGATGTTAAAAATGATTTTTTAAAAATAAAAAAACATTATTTGCATGTATTTTAACATGAAAAGTTATTTAAAAAGCATCAACAACCACACTGCTAAACACACTCCATGTTACATTGAATGAGATAAGACTGAAAATTAGTATTGTTTCACGTTATAATATGCATACTCACATCGAGATTTCTGTGTTCTTATTTAAGGATGATTACTGATTACACATGTTTATATTTAATAAACATGCTAATTTGCTATTTTTTTTTCTTTGCTAATAATGTTAATTTAAACACTAGTGAGGAAGAAAAAGATGCATAAATGATGTATATGTTGTAATATGGTAATGTTTGGTATTGTGATAGAAGTTGTTTTTTAAAGTGATTTTTATTTGGAAATGCATCAAAATAATGTATATTTTATTTTTTAAAATTTATTTTTAACATCAGGACAACAAAATGATTCACAAATATAAAAAAATTTAATTTTTAAAAAAATCCAATTTAGTGATATGCGATAGTGGTTGTTTTTCAAAATATTTTTTGCTCGGAAATGCATCAAAATAATATATATTTTTTATTTTTTAAAATTTATTTTTAATATTATTATATTAAAATAATTCAAAAACATCAAAAAAAAAACTTTAAATTTTTTTTTTTTAGCACACATTAGACCAGCCGCATTGTAATCAATACCTTAAAAACACAAGAAATTAATCAGGTGCAATTGTTACTTTTGAAATTACACTACAACAACTAGTTAATGATAAACCAACAGATTTCAACATTTAATTAAGAGCACTTTAGATATTAGAAAATCATAATGAAAAACTTGTAATGTTACCACTCCAATGATGCAACTTGTAATATAAAATCAAAAATATAATTTATATAAATCTGATATGCAGAGCTTTCTCACACTCAAAAGACATGAAGTTTTTAATAAATTTCTCTTCTTGTTTTTTTTTTATCATAACATAGAAACTTCTATCTAGCTAGCAGATATATATAATTAATGTTTCTAGCTTCCTTTTTATTTAATTTTGAGGTATTGTTACTTTTTTTTGGTGGTTTTTTTTTTAACTAAACATCAAGTGTGTGTTAGTAGCATGTTTTCATTGCTTTTGCAATATCTACATTCCATTAAAAATTATATAAAATATATAGGTGAGTAAAAAAACTGAAAAATTAATTAAATCAAAAAACTAGAAAAAAATTGATTAAACGTATAAGAATTTTTTTAAAAAAACCAACCAGTTCGGTTCGGTTTTATAAGCCTGAAACCAAAAAAACCGAATCAAGCCGAACCCAAGCCCAAAAAAAACCAGTTTTTATTCTAAAATAACCGAACATGACCAAAACCGGTCGGTTCGGACCAATTTCGGTTCGTTTTCAGTTTTTTTAAAAAAAAACAGGTTTAGTTATTTTTTTAGTAAAAACCGAACCGAACTGAAATGATCACTTCTATATAAAAAAAACATTAAATACATTAAGTAATACTAATGAAATAAAATTAGATAACAGGCTTTGCTTTTAAAACACAACTATTTTTACCTAGATGTAAGAGTATTAATTGATTAGAATTTGCTTTTTTTCTTAACAAAAATACAAAATAGTTATTCTCAATCTTTTTAAATAAGAATAGACATGAAAGTTAATTACTTATAAATATTATTTTTACCTCATTTCTGGATTCTATTGGTGTGGTTGACTATGACCGCGCGCATTAAAGTGCATAAGAAACAAATTAGCTCCCTGTAATAATTTGTCTTGATTAACTTAGGACAGGACTTGACGTCTGACTCCCTAATTATCTAATCCAATTATTCTTAAGAAAAAAAAAAGGATAATCTAATTAAATCCCAATTATCAATCTATATCTCAAAAGAAAAGAAAAATGCATTGATTGCGATTAGTAATGATTAGAGATAAGTCAACCAAGATCTAATCCTTGTGCGAATACATGTTCTCTCTGTTTTTTTTAATGATTAATTATTAGTATTTGCATCGAAGATTAATGTATGCTCTTTGAATATTGTTGGTATCATCAACTAAAAATTTAAATATTTATCAACATAATTCCTAATCACATTCAAGAGTTCTAATGTTAAATTCTTAATTGTAATCCTTTCTTGGAGAGTGAAAAAATCTTTGAGATTCAATATTTTCAAAACTAGAAAGTTTAAAATTTGTTGCCCTCCACTTATTTGATGATTTATCACTTATTTTTTAAAAAATTAAACTGATATCTTTATATTTTTTAGGTTTTGATTACTATTTGATATTATAAAGATAGTAGATATAATGAAATTTATATCCAAATCATAAGACAATCAAATTAATATAATGAAAACTAAAAATATTACAACAATTTTAATTTTTAACAACCATTCCAAACAATTCAAACCAATAAGATATTAGCAAATTATATATATATATATATAGGAGAGTACAAAAATTCGATAACAACCATACATATGGCCCTTAGATGGCATTGGGCCTTTAGTGTATATTAAGGTTTTGTTAATAGCTAATTAAAAGAAGTAAAAAGTTGACGACTACATAATAGAAGTAATTAATTTCATCATATTAAATATTGAGGAAGGTTAGTTATAAATTTATTCTCTAAAAATAACCACTTCAACTTTCATAAATCTCAAAGTTCAAGATATAAATAAACTGACCCAACAACCATATTAATAATAATAACAATAATAATAATTCCAACACAGATTAATTCAAAGTTCCATATTCACTGCATATAGAGCAAATCTCCTCATGCCGATGACCTCACCAGTTCATCGACTTTCTCGTTGGACTTCACCACCACCGACACTGGAAACTCATTAGAACCAATACACTTTCTAGCGATCTCAGACTCCTTCGCTTTTACAATATCGTCAGAAAAAGATCGTATATTCAAGTCGGAGGAACCACCCTCAGCCACTGCTGCCGCGGCTGCCTCCTTCCATTTCATTGCATTCTGCTTCATTTCCACTGCCTTAGGTCCCACTGTGGCCTCCAACAAGCATTTCTCTATCTCATCACGAGTAATCAGTTTGTTCTCTGCTTCTCCGCGGCTCATTCTCACGCCAACCTTAAGGATGTCGACCAAATATTTTGCATTAGTTACTTGATCACCCCATTGAGGGAAAGCCACCACTGGCATGCCTGATGTGAGTGCTTCCATAGAAGAGTTCCACCCACAATGTGTTACAAAGCACGCAACTGATGGGTGAGTTAAAACCTTCTCTTGAGGACTCCATTGCACCACATTGCCCCTGTCTCCTGCTTTCTCCAAGAACCCATCTGGCAGAACAAGGAGGTCATCTCCTGCATCTTTAAGGGATGGTTTCATAACTATCAAG
>Ga0325402_1003538_pt1 | contig 14153 bp, 14 predicted proteins | sample PopdelMetagenome_22_FD_207212 | JGI IMG/M metagenome (GOLD analysis project Ga0325402, IMG submission 207212) | Populus deltoides microbial communities from Bellville, Georgia, United States - Xylem-PdKOR-R3 | ecosystem: Host-associated > Plants > Phyllosphere > Stem > Wood/Secondary xylem... | reverse complement strand
GATTCTTAATTTGTTAGTTAGCTGGTTGTATTGGTTCCCTCACGAATCTAGTGAGGTTTCAGTTTTAGGGTCGGTGGCTAGCCTGTAGCCATCTGTTGTTTTATGTTTCTGTTATCATTGTAAATCTAGGGTATGCCCCTTATAATGTTTGTATCTTCTTCTTTTAATACATACGTCAACTTACCAAAAAAAAAAAATAATTCTCAATCCGACCGTTGGTCGGCCTAAAATATTATGTGGACTCTCCAGACATGTTGTCCTACTATGGGTTGAAATTGCAGGTCAACGGAGTTCGGAAAGGCACCACAATACTGGTCAACAGAGGGTGTATGAATTTTGTTATTTACTTCCATTTGACTTGTGGACTTCCTATTTGGTTATGATTATTTTCCTACAAGGATATGGCAGCTGGTTTTGGGAATTTCCTAGTTCCACAAGGATCTTTAATGAGCTGCAATATAATCTCCAAGTGTGGCAATGATTTATTAATGTTTTAGAATCCTTTTCTTATAAGGATTCCTTATTCATCCTATCTACACAAGGAAAGAAGGGCTAGTGGTATATAATGACACATTAGTTATTTTTATTATTTTCTTTCATGTTTGGGCTTAATTAAAACTTTGTTTTGAGCTAGGATCCAAGGCTTGTTTGGATCAGGTTATGGGCTTTTCAGTTTAGGGTTTTTGGGTTAGTTTTGTATGGGGGTCAGTTCAGCTCACAAGGGTAGATCCATTAGGGTTACTGTTAAGAACTATTTAAACACATGTAACCTAAATTTCGGCAGCTTTGATGATAATTACTTCTGAATTTTTCAGTTTTAACGCGTGAGAGTGATTCTTACGTTCTTAAACGAACTGAATCTGATTTATCGAAGAATAACTAGCTTCGTTGCGTCATTCTACTCAATCTAATAGATTTGGTGCCTTGACGCAGGTTTCCATTGTGTCACACTCTTATCAGACCTATTTTAGCTTTCCGAAATCGGATCTCAATCTTGATTGTGGGTTGCGTGACCACGTGATCATGAGGTTCGCATCAAAGGCTCCTTGCAATGCTTCAATTTTGTTAGCATTACTTTTGTTGCACGTATGTGGCGTTGCGATAATTATTCTCTTAGATCATGATTTTCATGTTTTTGGTGAAAAGAACAAGAAATTCTTGTCATTTATTAGTAAAAAAAGGATAGAGTCACCACCTGATATTTTGGTCACCAGGAACCCTAACTGATTTTAGAGTCTGGATAAGAAGAATAATTGTATATAGGGAGGACGTATCATCCCTAAAGGTAAGTTGCATTGTTTATTTATCATCCCTAAAGGTAAGTTGCATTTTTTATTTATCCGAGTCATGTTTCTATTCATTACTATGTCTAAGATTTAAGAAACGTTCTTCTCAGTAAGGAAATCCTTATTTTATCTAGCTAAAACCTAACCTTTCTAAAGCACAAAAAACTAAAGGTTTATTCTTGTCAATTCAATTAGTTTAATAATGAGAATATGCATTACTTTATAAAATTCATACTTCAAATATTAATTAAACAAATTTTTTATGGTTTTTTTGAGATTTTGATCAAATCTTAATGGATAATCACAAAGCTCTTGTTATACTCATTATTATATTTTATTTTTTGTGTTTTTTTAAATATGATAAAAATATAAATTTTTAACTTTTATTTTTATGAAGTATGCATAAGGATTTTAGAATTTGGTCATTACACATAAATAAAAACATATTGTTTGCATAAGGAATTTATATATTGTTTTGTATTTTTTAAAAAATTTTAAAGGAAAAGAAGGTAGATTTAATACCGAATCAGTATCTTATAGTATAATTCTACAACCCAAATATTAAATAAAATGGCTGAAAAACATGAAAAGATCCTACAAAAAAATTTAAAATAGTCCTCGAATTTTTTTCAATATTGTTGAAATTATTTAGGGTCTGTTTTGCAAAAGCATAAATAATAAGAAAACAAACATTACTAGAAAAAATAGTGGGCGTAAATCACCAAACGCGACCTTAAATCGTGTTTGGCAAACACACCTTACAAACAAAAAAACATTTTTTTTCCTTTGATAAAAACGAACATGCCAAAGATAGCTTTATGGAGAATGGACTCAGCCCAGATACTTGGGTTGGGCTTTCGAGCCCAAACCCATAAACAAAGTCTAGCAACATAAACAAAAATTAGAAGATCTAACAAGATTCTTAGTTTGAATCTAATGAAGAACACGAAGATAGAACCTAAAAATCTGATTTAAAAAACAAGGTAGATTACATCCAATTAAAGGCATAAACATATGTGAAATTTGTTAAGCAAGATTTTAGAGTTGGGTCATCATGATAATCAAATAAAAGCCACAATTATTTGATTTTATTAAACAAAGAAACAAAGGAAACAAACATAAAAAAACCATTAAATTGATGTTTTTAAGTTATAAGTGCCTAAAGAAAAATGACATCGAAATCAACCACCTAAAGCAAAGTTCATGGCAAGAACATAAACGTAAAAACGCATGTCAAACCCATAAGTGCCCAGCAAGGGTAAGACCTAGAGAAGAGGCATAAAGAGCCTAGAAAACAACCTAAACCTAGCAACCAAAGCTTAAACATGCTCGAAATAACTTGCTTATATCATCAAAACAACAAGAAATAAAGAATTAAAAGCAAAACAATAAGCAAAACCAATTAAAGACATCAAACAAAAATAGCGTTTTCTTAGGCAAAAACACTATTCTATTAAATAAAATCATTGTTTGAAACTTAAATAATATGCCTACAACTTCAGCAAACCCAACATCCTACCTTAAAATAACCTTAACCATAACAACTTCAATATCTAAGACCTTTTACCATAACTTTAAAAATAATGATTAACCTAACATCATTTTATACTAACATTTAACACTTTAATGAACAAATCTAATCATTTAAACAAATTTCAAACAAAACATACAATCACTAAATCATGCCATAACTAATCATTTGAAAAAAAAAACAAAATAAGTAACCAAATGCATTGAAATTAACAAATAGCTAAAAAGGAAAAGCATAATGAACATTTAATACAAATATCTAAGTTTAAGGAATACCTTAACAATGTTACCTGTTGTGCTTGAAATTTCTTTCTCATTCCTTAAGCTAGTTCTTTGACAGTTTTGCTTTGACTCTTAGACTCAATAACCTTGCCTTCTACCTTTTTCTTTCCACTTTTTATCAATCTTTCATAACCTATCTATCAAGAGACTTTTGATGATTTGAGCTTTTAAGTTTTTCTCCTCCTCCCTCTCTATGTGATTCCTTTTGTTTCAAAATATAGATAGTTATAAAACCATTTGTGGGTTTGAAGATGGTTTTTCAAAACTAAATTATAAAGGATTCTTTTCCTATTTTTGTTTTTCTTTCTATTAGGAGATGATTCTTCACTCTTATTATTCTATTTTCTTGCTCTCTAGATATCTAACAAACTTTTAGAGCTTCTAGAAAAAGTTAGGAACTTCATAAATGAAGTTTAGCTAAAAATGGTTGATTAGGGGTGCATTTTCCATGAATTAATCATGGCAAGTGAGAGGTTATTGAAGCCAAACAAGCCATAAATTTTGTAGAGGGGGTGTTATTTTTTAATTAGGATCAAACCTTAATTGATTTATTGGCGTGTAACTTTACCGCTATCGATCCAAAATTAGATGTAACATTGACAAATTTGACTGAATCAAACAAGGTTGCCTTGGACAAGAATTTGAGGGCTTCCATATGGCAGGTGGGGTACAAACATCGAATAAGGATGGCACAACCTTTTAGAGGGAAAACTTCTTTGTTGAATGGTGGTGGTTGTAGTCCTTAAGGTGGTCGGGGATGCCACATTTATTCGCCTAAATATGGCGAATGATCAACCTTCTCGGCTAAGAGAGACAATAATAAGGATAAGCCCAACACCAAGCGTAATCATGCCAACGACCCATTGGAGGTGCCAATTGGACTAATTATGAGCTAGGGCAAATAAGCTTAAAGAAGCATTGAATGGACTTGTTTAGAATATATGGAGCAAGATGGACCTAGAGGAGCTTGGGACATCTAAGGAGAATGAAGGATAACCTTTAATTCATCTAATTAAGGTCCAAGAAGAGCCCAATTTGTGTGGAACAACGGGCTGATGGTCCAACCCTATAACAGCCTTGTTAGGATTGTTTTTCTTGATGCTACAAGGATATAAAGTTAGGAATTTATTCTCCTAATTAAGTAAGGAAGTCGACCAGATCTTATTCCTAAAGAGGGAGGATTATTTAATGTTTTTCCTAACCTAGAAAACAAAGTAATTAAATCAGCAACAAAGGGGTCCATTAGGGTTTATTTCAATTTGGAGTCAATATAAATAAGAGCATAACCAGACATGTAAGGTCACATAATTTTTTCAGATCAATAAACATTTTTGCTGCATTTGTTGTGTGGATGCTATTAAACTGAAAATACTTTCTTTTCAAGGAAAAAACAATCCCGAGACGTATTTGGAGTGGGAGAAAAAGGGGGATTGGGTTTTTTATTGCCATTACTATTTGGAAGCGTAGAAGGTAAACTGGTAGTCATTGAATTCACAGATTACGCATTGATTTGGTGGGATCAGAATATGATTATTAGGAGAAGAAGTGTAGAGAGGCCGCTAGCGTCGTGAGGGGAGATGGAAGTGTTGATGAGAAGGCGATTTGTGCCTAACCACTATTATAGAGATTTGTATCTGAAATTGCAGGATTTGAATCAAGGTTCTAGGTCTGTTGAGTTTTCAAGGAGATGGAGATCGCACTGATTCAAGCCAATATGATTGAGGATAGAGAAGCTACTATGGCTAGATTTCTAAATGGGCTGAATAGGAACATTGCGAACGTTGTAGAATTACAACATTGTATGAAATTGGAGGACATGGTCCATATAGCAACAAAGGTGGAGAGGCAAATAAAGAGAAGGGGCAGTACATCTTTTCTGACCAATTCAACTTCATCTTCCTCAATATGGAGGTCAAATCTGAAGAGAGAGGGAGTTGTCCAACCAAAGCCTTGTGCAAAGATCAAACGATCTAAGGCAAAAAAGGATGCTCATATGGATGAGAAAGGTAAATCTGAATCTCAACCTACTTGTGATATAGATATTAAATGTTTTAAGTGTTTAGGGAAGGGGCACATTGCATCTTAATGTCCAAACCGAAGAGTTATGCTTATGAGACAATGGGGAGGTTGAATATGAAAGTAAAGAGATGCCACCTTTGGTGGATTATAGTTGACACGATCAAAAGATTGTTGTCTTATCTCAAATGTAGGAGTGTCAAAGTAATAAATAACCTGGCAAAACCAGGATCGAACTATAGGGAGGTTAATTGTATAAACTATAAATAAAGAAATAGATAATAACAGAAAAAAGAGTTGAAGAGAGCTTTGAGATGTGATATTAATGTAAGGATTTAAACAAATATAAACAATTGTCAAGGTTAAAGGATCCACTAATGGTATTTCAAAGAAGTATACTATAAACTCCTTTTATTATTCAACTAGAAACCACACACAAAGGAGGTTCCAATCGGATTATAATTTATTAACTTGATTATATTAATTATTTTATTGGAATAATGCCAATACTTGTAAATATTGTCAGGTATTCATGGTAATAACTTATATTAACAACAAATCAAGTTCCTTTCATAGCACAGGTGTCGGTTATACCATACAGTTGAGCTGTGAAAGTGCCAAGTATTTGTTGTACTAAGGGTTGTTCAACACAAATCTAGATTAACCATTTAACAAGCAAAGTATTAAGAGTAAGTAAGATAATAAATACAAAACATGTTAGTATCAAACATTAAAGTCCATGTTGAGTTTATACTATACTTATTCTTACACCATTAGTGTAACCTTTTCACCTAGACATAATAAACTTAGCTGAACATTATGAATAAGATAAACATAAATAAACAAGATAAGAACATAATTATATAAGTATAGTAAAGGAAATGAAAAGCATATACAAAAGATTAAGGAAAATATAATATGGAATAAAACTTGAACATTACAAAATACAAAAAAAGAGAGTAAGAATAAGATCTTGATCTGAACAACTACGATGCCTGAATACATGGAAAATGCCTCCTTTTATAGGGTATTGATATGATGACTAATTGTTGAGTGGATGGTCACATCTTGACTTGGTGACAATCCTTATCTTGTCTGAACAAAACATTATTGCTAACACCAAAATTTGAACAGATAGTCTTCATGAACGTTCTGGGAAATTGTCTCGGCTTTCCAAAAAATCAAGAATGAGGTCATTTGGACTTCTAGAACTCGAGATATGGGCTGAACATTGAACAGTGTCTGGGCTGCAGAACAGATTCTGACTTATTTGTTGTTGCTATAGTTTGAACTTGAAAACGGTCCTTTTGAATCTTGGACTCTTCATGAAAGTTTTAGACATATGTCTTAGCTTTCTATCCAAATAAACCAGACCTAAATCCAATTCTACAGCTCCAGTTATGATCCAATAACCGAATGATGTTCCAGTTTGAATTCAACCAGGATCTCTTTTCTAAGCTCAGCCCTCTCTTTGTCTTCTCAATTTCAGTAGTTAAACTCATCAATCAATCCTTTGATTTATGTGATAGGATGATATTTACTTTGGATGCTAGATTTCTAGGATTTGAACACATAAAAGAATTGTACAAGGATGATAGTGATTTTGCTAATATCTACAATCCTTGCGAAACCTCAGCTTTAGGGAAGTTTTATAGACTTGATGGATATTTGTTTAAATATAGTCATTTGTGTGTTCCTTTTAAGTTCTATCGAGATGGATGTGTGACATGAGCATTTTTATTAGCCTAAAATAAAAAAAAACATATGCAACGAATATGTGATAAATGCATAACTTGTAGGAAAGCAAAGTCTAGGACTCAACAACATGGCTTGTATACCCCTTTGCATGTACCTAAGGAACCATGGGTAGATATTTTGATAGACTTTGTTTTAGAAACACCTAGGTCAAAATAGGATAGGGATTCAATTTTTGTAGTTGTTGATAGATTTTCAAAGATGGCACACTTTATTCCATGTCATAAAATCGATGATGCAACTAACATTGCTGATTTGTTGATGCGAACCTTGTGGTCACGCAACCCACAATCAAAATTGAGATCTGATCCTGGAAAGCTGAAATAGGTCTGATAGGAGTGTGACATAATGGAAACATGCCTCAAGGCACCAACACTATTGGAATGAGTAGGATGACGCCACGAAGCCAATTAATTTTTGATAAGTCAGATTCAGTTCATTTAAGAACTGAAGAATGCAAGAATCACTCTCACACGTTAAAACTCAAAAATTCATAAGTAAATATTCATCAATGGTTGCTGGAATTTTGGTTACACAAGTTTAAATAGTTCTTGAAAAATTAACCCTAATGGACCTCTTATGTGGACTTATATGAGGTCCACTCAAAACTACCCTAAAAACCCTAAATTAAAAAGCCCATAACCTAATCCAAACAAGCCTTGGGTTGTAACAAAATAAAATAAAGCTTCTAATATTAAATCCATGTTCTGCCATGCGAAGAAGAGAAGGAAATAAAATATTATAGAACTGATTGAAAGCTTATTTATAGCCTTCCATACAGCCTATTAATCCTAGAAACGAAAGGAAAATGTAGCCACTCATGTTGTTTCCAAGTTGTAGTATGATTCTTTTGTTTTTTTTGGTGTCCTCACCTCATGGCCCAAATAAGATTGTATTGGGCCCCTCTTGCACATGGATAAGATGTACTAGGGCCTCCTCTTGATACTCCAATGGACCCTTCAGTTTTAACTTGGTCAAAACCTTCAATACCAATGCATTCAATGCCTCTTTGAATGTCTTTGTCTTAGACCGAGTCATTGGACAATTTGAAACAAGTAATCTTTGCTAGTGTTTCTGGGTTGGTCCCCATCATCCCTCTCCTCGAAAGGATTCATCCTCGAATCCAAACTAGTGTCAAACAACGTAAGATCATCAACATTAAAGGTAGGACTAACATCATACTCACATGGAAGATCAATTTTGTTTGCGTTGTCAATGATTCTCTCTAAAACCTGGAATGGATCATCACCACAAGGCTGTAATTTTGATTTTCTTTGGTTAGGAAATCGTTCCTTACGCATGTGCACTAAAACCCCATCACCAGGTTAGAAAACAACCTGTGTATGTGTCCCTTATTTCTTTTAGAAGCGTATAGTCTGCTTTTTTTTTTTCTATTTACAGTCAAACTCCCTCATGGAGTTGTCTCACCATCTTTACCTTCTTTTCACCATTTAAACTTACCATTTCTTCAAAAGGTAATGGAATTAAATCATGGAGTTAGTGGATTAAACCTATACACAATTTCAAAGGAGAAAAAGCCAGTGGTCGACTGCATATTTATATTATAAGCAAACTCAACAAAAGGCAAACTGAATTGGACCAGCCCAGAAACACCAGCAAGGACCCATTACATGTTCCAAATCCAATGACTCGGTCCAAAACAAAGGCATTGAAAGAGGCATTGAATGCATTGAGTGCAAGAGGGGTCCAACACAACCTTATTTGGGCCATGAGGAGAAGACAGCAAAGGAAACAAAAGAATCCTTCTATAACTTGGAAACAACATGGGTGGCATGGAAGGCTATATAATAAGCCTTGAATCAGTTCTATAATATTTTACTTCCTTCTCTTCTTCTCATGACAGAACATGGATTTAATATTATGGGCTTTGTTTTATTTTGTTAGCTAAAGTCCAAGGCTTGTTTGGGCTTAGTTAATACTTTGTTTTCTGTTACGATCCAAGGCTTGTTTGGATTAAGTTATATGCTTTTCAGTTTAGGGTTTTGGGTCAGTTTTGAGTGCACCTCATTTAAATCCACATAAGGGGTCCATTAGGGTTAACTTTTCAAGAACTATTTAAACTCATGTAAGCCAAAATTTCGGCTGCTAGGATGATAATTACTTCTGAATTTTTCAGTTTTAACGTGTGAGAGTGATTCTTGCATTCTTCAGTTCTTGAACGAACTGAATCTGACTTATTGAAGATTAACTGGCTTCGTGGCGTCATTCTACTAAATCCAATAATGTTGGTGCCTTGGGGCAGGTTTTCATTGTGTCACACTCCTATCAGACCTATTTCGGTTTTCCGGGATCAGATCTCAATCTTGATTGTGAGTTGCGTGACCACGTGATCACGAGGTTCGTATCAGAGCTAGGCTTCGAAACAAGGTCATATCCTTCTGTTATTTTTTTTTGTGTTCCTTTAAGTTTTTCAATGTTTGCGTCAATCTTCTTGTTCTTCGTGTCTGTGTCATCTAAACAAAAAACAAAAAGGCTTATATTTCATCTTGTTACTGTCTCTAATCATATCAGTAAATTAAAAAGAAAGCGAGATAGGGATTAGTTGAAATTTGAAGGATCATTCAATTTTTTCGGCAGAAACACAGCTCTTGGTGAACCATAAGCAAACCACCACGGAATTAATTGAAACTTCATATTCCGTCTATTGGGGGTGAGATCGCATCATATGTCAACTTTGGGCTTATTCTGACATCGGCTTCTGGAGGTTTTAATTGGGGGTTCAATTCTACCGTAAACTGATCATACAAGGGGTTTGGGTACCTAGACATAAAAGAACGATCTATAAATTGATATTTGTTGTTGGTTTAGTATTATAAAACTAAACTTTGAATTTGATGTCATTTCAAGATTGTTTGGTCTGGGTTTCAATTCTGTTACGTAAAAATTGCGTAACCGGTTAGATTGGCGTCAAGTTTCAAAACATGATCATTACTGTTTATTTTTGTCCAAATCTTTTTGCTTCTATTCTAATATTCGCTTCTGTTTTATTTTGTGTCTTCATTTCGTCCATAATTCGTACGAATTTGCATTGCTACTCTCAAAATCATAATTTTAGTTTTGTTTTGCTTTGTTTTCAGTATATTTATTGATTCTTGAGTTTGAAAATTATAATTAGAGTGCGCTGCAAAGGCTATTGACTTTGATTTGTTGATTTCAGTTCCTAAAGAACCAAAAGAAAGCAAGTTGTGAGGTAAAAGGCGTAGTGAGCAGATTAGAGTGAAAAGCCTTGATTTTTTTTGTGTGATACACGAGAGGTGTGAGGATATATTTTGTGCTGCTAACCAAATTTTGCAGATTCAAATAATATCTGAAAACAACGAATCAGCTACACAAAACGCCGATGTAGCTTTCCAATTGCGAGCCATAGGCGCCAGCAACTTGAGCTGTTGTCTAAAACGTACAAGGATCTGAAAGATGAGGTGAATTCAATAAAGCAACAGAATAGTGGGGTTGATCGCCGAGTAAATACTGTCCGTATGGCCGTACGGAATGTCAGATCTGATTTTGAAGAGTTCGTTGACGAAAACGCAGATGCAAGTGCAGATGACTATGATTGTGCATCTGCTGGTCAAGGAATCAGGTCTGGACCGAACATGGCTAGGAGCAATGTGAATTTTCATGGCATGGGCACTGATGAAGATATGGATAGGGACTTGGACACCATTAAACTGAAAATTCCTAACTTTTAAGGTAAAAACGATCCCGGAGCTTATTTGGAGCGGGAGAAATTGATAGATTGGATTTTTGATTGCCATAGCTATTCAGAACAAAAGAAGGTGAATTGGTGATAATTGAGTTTACGGAGTATGCATTGATTTGGTGGGATCAAATTGTAATCAGTAGGAGGAGGAATGGGGAACGACCCGTTCAGATTTGGGGGAAGATGAAAGTCTTAATGAGGAGACAATTTGTGCCAGACCACTATTACAAAGACTTATATCTGAAGCTCCAAGGTCTGAATCAAGGTTATAAGAAAGTAGATGAATATCACAAAGAGATGGAGATAGCAATGATTCGGCCCAATGTTGTTGAGGGTAGAGAAGCTACCATGGCTAGATTTCTTAATGGGTTGAATCGCGAAATTACAAATGTGGTTGAGCTATAGCACTATGTGGAGCTAGAGGACATGGTTCACATGGCTACGAAGGTGGAGAGACAACTTCAGAAGGGACATGCTCAGCTAGCGTTTAATTCGGGCTCGTCATCTTCTTGAAAGCCAAATCTAATGATATGGAATCTGAAAGTAATAGATCTGATGGTGAAGGCATGCCACCATTGGAGGATAGTGATGGGGATGAGTTAGCATTACTGGTTAGGGAGTCCTTGGTTATAAGACGAACAATTCTGGTTCAGGTAAAGGAAGATGAAATTAATGAACAAAGGGAGAACATCTTCCATACACGTTGTTCTGTACAAAGCAAGGTGTGTGGTTTAATTATAGATAGTGGAAGTTGTTTTAATGTTTGTAGTACCAACCTTGTTAGTAAACTGACTTTGTGTATTGTTAAGCATGCTAAACCATATAGATTGCAATAGCTAAATGATAGTGGTGAAGTGAAAGTGACTAAACAGGTTATGGTTGATTGCAAGAGTTTGATGATGTGTTCCCCGACGATACTCATAGCGGATTACCACCATTGAGGGGGATAGAGCATCAGATTGATTTCGTACTCGAAGCTTCAATTAATAACCAACCAACCTGTAGAAGCAATCTCGAGGAGACGAAGGAGCTTCAAAGGAGCTTCAAAGGGAAAAGGGCTACATTCGTGAGAGTATGAGCCCATGTGTTGTACCCGTGCTACTTGTGCCTAAGAAGAATGGAACATGAAGGATGTGTGTTGATTGCAGAGCCATCAACAACATAACGGTAAAGTATAGACACCCCATTCTAGGCTTGATGACATGTTAGATGAGTTACATGGATCCTGTATTTTCTTTAAAATCAACATGAAAAGTGGGTACCATCAAATTAGAATGAAAGAAGGTTGTCACACCCGGACATCGCGGCGACCAATTAAAAATTATCACTTAATTGAAAAAAAGAACAGATATCTAGCATCTTGTTCTTTTAGGAGAAAAGGTCTTGTTCAAGGAGTTACTACCTCGTATTATGGTCACTAGAAACCCTAATTGGTCAACAGAGATTCTATGGTACGAGACTGATTACGCAAAAAGGAAGATGTTATCACCCTTTAAGTAACCTAAGGCAGGCTGCATTGCTGATTTTGTCTAAAATTGCTATGCATTTGTTCTCCTTTTTCCCTTTTTTTATTCTTCCTTTTATGTTCCTGACTCTGGCGTCAGTGAACAATTCCTACGAATATTTCCAACTCTGGCAATGGTAAATATCGCACAAATCCAAAAAATACGATACTCCTGACTTTGGCGTCAGTGAATATTTTCGCAAAAAATGAATTTGTAGAAGAAATTTTCTATGTCATTTTTTTCTTGTTTATCCTTATTATTATTTGCCCTTTTTAGATGGAAGTAAAAAAAACATTGCATGATATATTTGCATTTAACAATAAGAGTCCACAGATTGAGCACATCTGCAAAAAATACAAACACAAAGAAAAAATATAAAACAACATGCGAGGGGCCCACAAATAAATCAATGAAGGCCCCAAATATTTTTGGAATTTTCTGTTATTGAAAAGGGTTCGTTTGGTCAAATATTTAGAATGGGCTTAAAAATTATGGCCAAGGCATAAGGGTGTGTTTTGCCAAGCACACCTTTAGCAAACACAATTTGAGTCGGCTAGGCCTAAAGCCCAGACTCGGCCCACTCTTTTTTTTTTTTGGGGCTGGATCTAGCCCAGCCATGCGTGAAAGGTTCACCCATGCATACAATAGTAACCAATTAATTATTTTAGCAAGGAAGGAAGGAAACTTACCTAGGCGTCCGGCTGCTGGAGGCGAAGTCGAGGGAGACTGGGCTTAAAAAAAGGGGTTGAGGGGGCGGCGGCTAGTATAGGGTTCACTGCCCCCTTCCATTTTTATGTTTTTCTCTTTTAGGGTTTCTGGTAATGGCCTCCTCTTGGAGTCTCTTCTTTTAGGGTTTCTCTCCCCTTCCTCTTTTTCATACCCTGAGATATGTATTTATAGTGCGCAGAGTCCCTTCGTGTGTAAGAAACCAAGTTTCAATCAAACTCATTCTCTCCTTTAAAGTTTGAATTTGATTAAGAATCAAATTTGAAAGTGGATAACTATCATTATCTTGAAGACAAGGATTATCTCGAAGATAAAAATTATCTTGAACATAGGGATTATCTTGAAGATAAAGATAGAATGAAAAAAGCACATTGTAGTCCTTAATTTTCACGGAAGTTGACAAATCACACTTTTCATCGAAATAAATCTCTGATCTTTTATTTTTTCATTTTAAACCCTGTTTAAATTAAATTAAAAGCCAAAGGGCCAAAATTGGGTTACAACAAAGGTGATGAGTGGAAAACAGCATTTAAGACTAAGCATGGTTAGTAATGTCGTTTGGACTTACAAATGCACCTAGTATGTTTATGCATTTAATGAATCATTTGTTGCGTGCATTCATAGGTAAGTTTGTGGTTGTGTATTTTGATGACATTCTGATCTATAGCAAGAACTTAATTGAGCATCTTGATCATTTGCGTAATGTACTTAGTGCGTTGTGTAGTGAGAAATTGTATGCTAATCTTAAAAAGTGTACCTAATTTTCAAGTCAAATTCAGAGAAAATACAGGATCCATGTAACTCATCTAACATGTCATCAAGCTTAGGAATGAGATGTCTTGATCATTTGCGTAATTTACTTAGTGTGTTGCGTAGTGAGAAATTGTATGCTAATCTTAAAAAGTGTACCTAATTTTCAAGTCAATCTCAAAGAAAATACAGAATCCATATAACTCATCTAACATGTCATTAAGCCTAGGAATGAGATGTCTATACTTTACCATTATGTTGTTGATGGCTCGTCAATGAACACACATCCTCCATGTTCCATCCTTCTTAGGCACAAGTAGCACGGGTACAGCACACGAGCTCATACTCTCAAGAATTTAACCTTTTTCCATCAGCTTATCAATTTGTCTTTGATGCTCCTTTGTCTACTCGGATTGCTTCTATAAGCTGGTTGGTTAGGAATGGAAGCTCCGGGTATGAAATTAACTTGATGTTCTATCAAGGAAATAGCAACAGTAGGCACAACATGATCAAACTCCTGGAACAAAGAAATAGCAACAGTAGCATGATCAAACTCCTGGAACAAAGAAATAGCAACAGTAG
>Ga0325402_1003533_pt1 | contig 14160 bp, 14 predicted proteins | sample PopdelMetagenome_22_FD_207212 | JGI IMG/M metagenome (GOLD analysis project Ga0325402, IMG submission 207212) | Populus deltoides microbial communities from Bellville, Georgia, United States - Xylem-PdKOR-R3 | ecosystem: Host-associated > Plants > Phyllosphere > Stem > Wood/Secondary xylem... | reverse complement strand
TTTTTTTATTAAAAATTATGTTCATAATGTTTGAATATCTTTTTTATTAGAAAAAATAATTATCTAAAAATTAAACTAAATAGCAACCCAGTAAAAATAAAAATAAAAAAAGAAAGGGAGAGAGAAAATTGGGGGACTGTTTTCTGCCCATTTCTGAGTGTCTTCCTTTCTTCTTTGAAATTCCCCGCCACCGCAAAACCCCTTCTACTCCTTTCAATCCCAAAATCAAACGGTAAAACAATGTCTCTCTGTAATGTTTTTCTTTTCTCGGCAACCAAACAGCGTGTGCTTCCTTGCTTTTTAGCTCTTTCATTCGTGTTTGTATTTACTTGCTATTATATCTTCAGAAGTCCTGATTTGTGGAACTTTTTTTTGATAAATTTAAGTGATTTTGATTTTCTATCTAGGATCTTAGGTATTTTTTTTATTTTAAATTTACATTACTGTTGTTTTTATTTGCTCCTTGTGTTTTTAGGTTTTTGAAGAGGAAGGACCATGGGAGACTTGTCAAGGTGGATTTCTCTCTCTCTCTGTTTATTTTTTAATTTAATATTTAATATCTGATTTCAAGTTAGAAAGAAAAATAAATTAATCGCATTTAAAAAAGATGAAATTTTAAACCAAAGAGGCGTAGATTGGCTAAAATTTTTGATTTATTATTTTTTTTCCAATCTCATTATACTGTACTGTTAGCAAGTCTTGGTAGCTGGGAATTTTTTACATTTATTTTAGAATTTTATTTTTGTGATTATATTGAAATGGGTTTCCCAGGGATGATGTTGCAAGTACGCTTCGAATACTTGTTGCAACGGATTGTCATCTAGGGTATATGGAGAAGGATGAGGTACGGCGGCATGATTCTTTCCAGGCTTTCGAAGAGATATGCTCCATAGCTGAGCAGAAGAAGGTAATTTTGTTTGTGTGTGCTATTGATTTGCTTTTGTAATGTGCCTGCTGGTTTGAAAGTTGTTGCTATATCTTGTATATATAGCAGAAGAGCCGTATGCTGATTTTCTTAAATTCTGAGCAATGATCTACTTTGTGATGGCTAAGGCATAGAGAAGCATGTTCTCTTTTGACCGAGGGGCAGTAATTCTCATATTCAATCATACATCAAACTTCTTGCTAATAGTATCGAGGTTTACTGCGTGACTTCTATTTGGTAACAGGTGGACTTCTTACTCCTTGGCGGTGATCTGTTTCATGAGAATAAGCCCTCAAGGTCGACATTAGTTAAGGCCATTGAGATTCTTCGCCGTCATTGCCTCAATGATCAACCAGTTCAGTTCCAAGTTGTTAGTGACCAGACTGTAAATTTTGCAAACGTGTAAGAATTTAATCCACTGGTATTTCATTTCTTTTCTTTGGCTGGAAAGTGTTTTTCTGCTTCCAATTCATTTTGAAAGAGAGCTAATGACTTCATGTATAAGTTGACCTCTGGATTCTTATCCATGTTGTCACCATGACTAAGTTCATTATTCTAATAAGTTGAGTAAATGTAAAGCCGGACTGTATTTTTAGGATTCCATATTATGATTTTGTGTTTTTTTTTATGTTGTAACATTTTTTGTTTTTCATTTATATGTTCAATGATAGAAACACTATTTAGGCTATATGTATGGAGACACAAACACACTTGATTCTTTGCAGAAAAATCAAGGTGCAACTCTTCAAATACACTTGGTAGTGCTTAACAACCTTCATTGCATTGTATCAGATTTGGCCATGTAAATTATGAAGATCCTCACTTCAATGTTGGCTTGCCAGTGTTCAGTATTCATGGAAATCATGATGATCCTGCTGGAGTGGTATGAATTTATGGTAACATGGTTTTCCTAAGTAAATTTAGAGTGCAGATAACTATTTCTGCTTGTGTTCACTTTTAAGTGGCGCACAAGGATCTGCTGGCTTTTTTATTCAATGCTAATTTAAGATGACAATTTTTCGCTGTCTGTTCTGGCAATGGAAATAAACTTCTTTGAACAAATTTGATGCATTTATTCAACCATATATTTCAACTGCTCTTAAGCACAACACATCCTGTGCTCCTTACTTTCGTCATTGGTGCAGGACAACTTATCTGCAGTAGATATCCTTTCAGCATGCAATCTAGTGAACTATTTTGGAAAAATGGCACTTGAGGGTTCTGGAGTGGGTCAGATCACACTTTACCCCATCCTTGTCAGGAAGGTATGTTAGTGGATAAATTTAGCAGGATGCATGGGGTATTTTAAATACTTTAGAAATGACCTGTAGTTAATTTGATTTGCAGGGTTCAACAGCTGTGGCTCTTTATGGTCTTGGGAACATTCGGGATGAACGGCTTAATAGAATGTTTCAGGTATTTAGTATGAAACTTTTTCTGCTGTTTAATTTCTGATTTGAGGCACTCACCTATCTGTTTGGTTTGTCTTTAATTTCTCAGACACCACATGCTGTGCAGTGGATGAGACCTGAAGCCCAAGAAGGCTGTCTAGTGTCAGACTGGTTCAACATGCTGGTACTTCATCAGAACAGGTTGTGTGTGAGTGAAACCGTATTAGTGCGTACAAGTGTGTGAAAGTGTCTGTGTTTTTGCCTGCTTTTCTTGAAAAGGAAATGTCTAGGTTTGTCTTTGAAATTTTACCTAACCTGGACATTTTGACATTCACATTGTCTATTAGAATTATTAAATTGTATCTTGTATTGTAATTTTTTTTTATTCTGAATCTTCTACTGTGGTCTGCAGAGTGAAAACAAACCCAAAAAATGCTATAAATGAACATTTTCTACCAAGGTTCCTGGACTTTATAGTGTGGGGTCATGAACATGAATGCCTTGTTGATCCACAGGTGCCACTAGCATTTTTTTTTCAACTATCTTTTTTGTCTGCATCTCACTGAATTGAAGATGGGTTTTGATTTAAAAGGAAGTTCCAGGGATGGGTTTTCACATAACGCAACCAGGTTCATCAGTTGCAACATCACTGATTGATGGAGAATCAAAGCCGAAGCATGTGCTGCTTCTAGAAATTAAGGTAGCCTATAGGAAAACCTTGGAGAAAACATCCTTTTAATAGTTGTGGTACCTTTTGCTTTACAGTGTTTTCTTGATGTGTTTGCCTTGTAGGGAAATCAATATCGCCCAACCAAGATACCTTTGACTTCTGTGAGGCCTTTTGAATATAAAGAGGTAACCTAATGACTTTCTTACTTCATATGCGAAAGAACTTTACTAACTTGCTTAGGTTCATCATGCAGATTGTATTAAAGGATGAATCTGACATTGATCCCAATGATCAGAATTCAATTCTTGAACATTTAGACACAGTGGTAAGTCCTGTTTCCTACAATTGGCAAGGACAATTTTGGATATTTTAGGTTACCAATGCCATCTTACCACTTTATCATAGACTTCATTGGTGCAGTGCATTTGCTAACTGTATCATCATAACTTCTTCTGTAGGTCAGAAATCTGATAGAGAAATCTAGCAAAAAGGCTGTTAGCAGATCAGAGCTCAAGCTTCCCTTAGTTCGGATTAAGGTAACCTACACTTACAGATGATACTATTTATTATATGTCATTCTCATCATCATCTATGGGGCCCTGCTCTTGAGTCTTCATATTACCATATATTAAACAAAAAACTTAAAAAATGTTCTTAATATTTCAACAAATCATACTCATCATTATTAGGGACAGGGTACATTCCGCCATATTCGAAGCCATTATTTCTTGTTCAACTCAAATAACTTTTCAGAACTTTATTCTGGCCTTAGAATCAAATTATTTGACTCATATTGCAATGCTTCTGACTTTGAAGAGGTTAAAAAGCATTTGGTGCTTCTTTTACCAATCAAATTAGGGAATTTGCAACTTCACATAGATTGCATGTCTCAGATAAGCAGAGGCTAATGGCACCTAAGCCTTCTAGTAGGGATGACAAAAGGTGTCGATAATGGATACTTTACTCTTGGACAATTTTAATCCATCTGCTGACCGATCTGGTTAATTTGACAGGTAGATTACTCTGGATTTATGACAATAAATCCTCAAAGATTTGGACAGAAGTATGTGGGAAAGGTATTCTGCCCAATACTCCTCTCATTCAGGGAGTTAAGCTCACTTTATTTTGAGTACATCCGAGCATTGATCCTTAATTTCTTGAACTTTTTTCAGGTTGCAAATCCTCAAGACATACTTATTTTCTCGAAGGCTTCTAAGAAGGGGCGGAATGAAGGTATTTTGAAACCTCATATCGATGTTGTTTACCTTCTTTGTATTGATAGTCTGATTATTTGTATATTCTACTATATGTGTGCAAAATTAAGCCTCATTGCAAGTGGATCTGCACATGTGTAATTGCATGCCTGTTGGTTATGGTTTTATTTTGAATCCCAATGAGTACTGCATGTATGAGATCTGGGGAGGTCTAATGGATGAAGTGTGAACTTTGGTCAAAAGATTGTTCAATATCTTTTGAAATATTGAAAAATTCTTTTTTATACACTTCTATAATATAATAATACTTTTACTATTTTTTCCAATAAAAAAAACAATTGTATCACATTACTGCTACAAATACTGAAAAAAAAATTTTGAACTACATCTATAATGTGCAATTTTTCAATTCTAAATTTAAATTCTTATGACGCTGCCCTAACACTTGAAACAAAACATTCAACAACACATTCCTAAGCAGGAAATTTGAAATGCATAGTATGAAGTGATGAGCTCCACACATTCCTGTACACTCAAAAGATTAAACAATGCATATCTATGGAGTGAATTTAAAACACAAATATTTTTCTTCAAGGGATGAATGTTATATGTGCTACCATGGTGATGGAGGACCTGTTAGGGATTTTCATATTTTTATCTTAGAAAGAAAATGGTATATGTGCCTTTCTCTCTCTCTATATATATTGCTTGATTCCTCTTCCCCATCTCCACCTTCATCCGCTCTCTCTCCCCACTCTTTTCTTATCTCTTCCCTGTTCAACATTACATGGGGCCTGAGTTGTTTGAGCTTCAGGTATTTTCCAGTTGAACTTGGTCAACCTGAAGTTCATCTTTTAACAATTGCTTTTATGTTGTGGCTTGATTTATAACTTCTTCTTTTTTCTTTTTTAAATAAGTTTTGCAACCTTCTAGTGTAATAAAGCAGTATAGTTGCTTAAAGGAACTAACATCGCTTTGAAGTGAAGCTCAAACCATGGTTTATCATCTCAAGTACTTTAAACTATATGCTTGCAAGGAACCTTCAAGTTGGTCTTTGCACTGCCTGTGGCCTTGCAGCTTGGGTTGCTTAGTATGGTTCTGGTACTGTAGTTGTTGAACTTTGACATTGAAACATGTTGGAGTTCTCTTGTTGCTATTGAAATTTTTGTATGATTTCTTTCTTTAAGTATTTCTTGTCGGAAAATATCCATATTTCATGCCATGGAACCACATGTTTTGAAAATAATATCAAGGATTTGTCTTGTACTTCTTTCCTACCTTTTTAAGAAATAAAAAGTTCAGTTTCATTGTAGTAATTGCGTAAATTTGTTGCTTTGTATTTAACCAACACTATAATGTTTTTCTTGAATTGCAGCTAAATTCGATGATACTGAACGCCTTCGCCCAGAAGAATTAAATCAACAAAACATAGAGGCTTTAGTTGCTGAAAATAATCTGGTACTTGCTCATCATGTCCTCTATTTCTTCATTACTTCACCTGGTAACTCTTGTTTGAATATTAAACATCATAATAGAATGGAGTTCCTGTATATCATCTACAGGATCCAAATATCTTGTAATGCTTTATTATTCCAGTTCTAGAGGATGACTTTAGTGGGTTCAATAGATGAGAGATCTCTATCCAGCATATAATTCTCTTTTCAACCTTATATTAAATTGAACTACATAAAATCCTGGAATCAAGTTAGAAATAGCTTAGAATCAGTCACATGGTGCATTTTTTTTTCTTTAATCAATTTTGAGTCTTGATTCTGTGTGATAATTTCTGTTCTTGCAGAAAATGGAGATTCTTCCGGTCAATGATTTGGATGTTGCATTGCACAATTTTGTTAGTAAAGATGATAAGATGGCATTCTATGCTTGCGTGCAATATAATCTTCAAGAAACGCGTGTAAGTATGCCATACTATATTCCCAATTTGAAGTAATTCATGGAATATCTACTGGATCACTTCTGAATCACTGCATTTATGCTGTGAAAGTCTATATGGATAATTTCTTGTGGACTACTAGTGGTTCTCCTTTGAGTTATTTGTGTGGACCATTGTGTCGGGACATTATATTTCTTGCTGATGCTTTTGATTTATTAACTTGCTTCCACAGAGCAAAATTGCAAAAGATTCAGATACCATGAAGTTTGAAGATGAAGATCTAATTCTTAAAGTTGGAGAATGCTTGGAGGCAAGAATTTTATGTTCTTATTATTCATAATTTTAATTGCCATGAAGGTTAACTAACGTCCAATTATCCCTGGGACTTAGTTCTTTTTCCAAAGCATGATATACAGGTGGCTGCATTTTTCGAAGCAGTTAGCAGCCACTTATTCAGTCCTTGAGGCTTCGACAGTTGCTCAAGTTGATCTTATTTGTTGTGGAAACTTTTAATTTTCACATCTGTTAGTGTGTCTATTCAGTAGGTATCTTTTCCTTCATATATGTATGTGTGCATTATTTACTATTGGTGCCTCAGCATTATGCTTTTGGGGTGGTTAAACCAACAAACAATGAGCTCCAAATGACTCATTCAGAAGCTCTCCTCAAAGCTCATGCTGAGCCTTTATTTTACCTAGTAAAATCAGTTATATACCAAGCCAGGAATATTTTTTTTGATGATACTATAATATTTGTTGCAGGAACGCGTCAAGGAAAGGTCTGTACACTCCACTGATGCTGCACAATTCACATCCGGTGCACAGTCCATGGAGGTACTTCATGCTTATTTTCCATTTTTGTAAGCTAAATGGGTTTTTCCAAGTTCTTTGCAATAACATTAGTAATTCCCAATATTTTCTCTTATTAAAAACTCATTGTACCAGCTAAAAGAAATTGTCTGAGCCTCTGCTCTCTCTCTCTCTCTCTCAGGATTTCAGAAGTACAAGTGCTGGAGTTGGAAGTGCTGTTTCATTTAGTGATGAGGAAGATGCAGCACAGATATCTGGCTCCACATCCACCACTAGAGGCCGAAAAGGGTCAAGAGTAGGTTCTAGGTCTTCACATGATGTGTCAGAAACTGGTAAAGGCAAAACTTCTGCAAGAGGAAGGGGAAGGGGAAGGGGTAGGGGAAGAGGCTCAAGTAACTTAAAGCAGACAACTCTTGATGCAACTCTAGGGTTTCGCCAGTCTCAGAGGTTCGTGCTTTTGTTCCCGATTTCTCTTATTTTATGTCTGATTAATGTAGAAAGGGATGGAATTTATAGGAATTTATAGTACCATGCCAATTATGTTTGAAGGGGATGGGATTTATCTAAATGACAGCTTTAAGTGGACTAAGCATCAACAATCTCAAGAAAAGAAATAAGGAAATTAAATCTTAGCCTGCATCATCTATCAAACCAGAGTTTTATTTAAATCCCAACTATGGCAAAACCAGGGAAATCTGGAGGCTCTGATCACTCACAGAAAAATACGAGTTAAAGAGAAGCTGCCTTATCTTCATTGTGTACTAAATTTGTGAAAAAGTGCGTTAAACAGTTTTAAGGATCTCTGTTAAACAATACTCATGTATCATTACTACCCTAATTTTCATTTGCTCACTTTTGTTCAAAGCCTTTGAGGGGGTACCTCACTAAATTCTGGGCAGTTCTTTTGGTCAAAAAGGGCATGCTGACTTTTCATATCATTGGCCATACTTCAAATTTTTGGCGTTGCAGGTCTGCATCAGTTTCTGCAACAGCGGCAGTTAGAAGTATTGCTGTTGAGGATGAAAATGTTGATTCAGCTTCAAGTGAAGATTCAAAAAAACTTGGAATGAATGAGGTTGCTGATAGCTCGGTATGGCCAGCTAGCTGCTATTATTTGTTTTTTCATTTCTCAATGCTTTTAAATATAAGTTTTCATGATATCACCTTGATTGGTGTAAAAAAAAAACTGTGCCATAATCTTATATCTTTACTCAGAATAAATTGAAAGAAACAGAACTAGGGATTCCGCTAGCTACAGAAGGAACCATCCATCAATTACAGCAATCTTGAATTAACTTCAGGAAACTAGTTACAAGCCATTGACATGCTCACACATGTACCTGTTTTGCTGTACCTCAATTTACTAATAGATTTTGCAAGGTGGGGCCATGTTTTGTTTAAGCTTATCATGTGGGTGATTGTCTATATTAGCACACAGCCTCAGTTCATTTTGCTTCAACCTAACCAAGTTAACATAATATTGGATGGAACAAAATATTTTCTTGGAGACCAGGTTGCAAGACATTGCCTCTTTCCTATAAATAAGAGTCTCATGTGTGGTCCAACTTAATATTCCGGAAGTAAATGTAGATTTTTTAAAAGCGAATCTAAAGCTTAAATTCTGAGGTTCAAGTTCGATAATTTTGTTAAATCTGAGTACTTTTGACTTTTGAAGCTCTTGATTAACTGAGAATCAGGCACATATATCAAGATGAATCTCCTGTTGCTCGGTTAATGTGATAGATTCTAATGCATGTGCCAAAAATGGATTGAATCAAATATACATGTAACTGGATTTGGTCTGTTGTGCAGAACGATGATGAGAGCATCGAAGGCAAAGGCAAAGGACGCAAAAGAGCTGCTGCAAGGGGAAGAGGAAGAGGTGCTACACCATCAAAGCGGGGAAGAAAATCTGAAAATTCTGCCCTTCAAAGGATGCTCATGAACAAGGATGATGACGACGACGACGATGATGACGTGACAAAGAGATTAAATAAGTCTCAACCTCGGGTTGGTGACTTTTAGATTCTTTCTCATAGGGGAATTTTATTTGTGCATATAAACTAATACCACATAATTGGTCAATCTGACAGTTTGCCAGACGGCGAAGTTTAGAAATCTCTGCTCCACGGGTTATTTTATGACTACCTTACAAATTTGCACTTTATACTTGAACTTCAAGGTATTAACATTTTTTTAGCTCTACTTGAACCTCATAAGTACCCCCCTTTTTTGTAGGTAACAAGGAATTATGGTGCTTTAAGAAGGTAAGAGCAGCTGAGGTCTCGCACTCCTATGCTAGATACTGGTGGAGCAGATGGTTTGCTATGATCACGCCGACCCATTCTGGTGTGGATCCTTGTTTGAAGAATTGCTGATGACCCATGTGCTCTGTAATGGAAATGAAGAGAAAAAACTAATCCGGCAGTATTTTCTAATACCGGCAAACCACAGAACTAATGATGCTGATGCATACTAGAGTGCTAGTTGCCGTATGCTTGCCTTTTTCCAGATAGCCTTTTTCCAGATAAGTGGATACCTGCTGTAGTTTTGTACAAATTTGAGCTTGTATAGGACATGACTAGGATGAAGCAGCTTTGAGATCTTTTTATTACATGATCAAGTGGGGTCTTGTTCCTCTTACCCACCCAAGTGGTATCCCAAAGTAAGTTACAATCCAGATAAATATACAAGATTTAATTGCAAGGTTATTGTTAAGACTGCCTGCTGGAATAAAAAAAAAATGAAAGCTGCTTGAAAACTGACGATGGCCGTATAAAATATGACTCGCCAACAGAATGGTTAGCTTCTTGACAGCTAGTTCGTATATGCTCAGATAGCAAGGCCTGAGGGAAAAGAACCACGGCGCCTGTACGAAAGAAAGCTAAGCATGGCCAGCAAAAAAAAAAAAAAAAGAAGGCATAATAACAAAATTTGCCCCTGAATATGGCAAGTTTGATATGGAAGCAACAGAAGTGGGATGAAATTTCACGTTCTCTGATAGAGAAATTACGTTTACAATATATTTACTGTCCAGCAATGCTTTGTTTATCGGAGGTGTCTCTGAGTCAAATTTGCTGAATGCCTCCCCTTGGTTGGACTGCTGGTTTTTCCCTGCTCAAAAGTTTGTTGAAAAATCAGATTGTGTGAAGCTATGGCATACAAAAATTCACAATTGAGCCAAACAATGACCACTCGATTTGTAATCCACCAGAAACATCATATAAGAGATGTTGCTCGGTTCTTTGGTGAAGATAATCCCATCTTCAGACTGAAAGACGTACTTACCACATGAACAAAAGAACTGTAAGCAAAACCACACCAATGATATTCCATCATAACAACACATCAGACCTCTGCATGCAAGTCCAATAAGAAATCCTCCCTAGGAAATAAATTCCGTCAACAAACTCAAAAGCAAACAAGTGGAATTTTTTTTTTAAAATGAGTAAATTCACGTTCACGAACAACTTATGGAGCTGCCAACCTCAAGTACTATTGCGCTCTTATGAAAGGTCAAGTGGGGCTAGAGGAGGAAAAGGAATAAAAGAATGGTGCTCATTCTCATACCTGCCTTCGCAAGCTAAAATTCCCAATTAATATTCAATCAAAATTTTAATTTGATTGCAACATGAGGATTGGCGAGGACAGGAGCAATAAAGAAAAACTTCCACATCTTACATATTTATCAGTCCAAACCCAGCATGTGATTCAGAATTTCATATTCTTCCCTACTTGTGTTTGTAATCCAAAGACATCTTTAGAAAGAAACAAATGTCTTCCACTAGAACGCATTAGACTGCTCCCACAGGGTAGAAGTGAAATAAATCAAGATGCTTTATAACAGAAGGCTCTTGTTAAATTTCTCATTACCAAAATTTAGTTAACCATTTCAGACTTCTTCTAATGAGCTGTGTAATATTTAAATTACAGATAAAGAAGAAGAAGAAGAAGAAGAAGAAGAAGAAGAAGAAGAAATGTTAAGTTTCATTCAATTTCTGCATGCATGATTTTATCATCATGAAATAGTAAAGAACCTCACATGTCCATAGATGACTACGCATTTTTCAGGAAAACAGAAGCAAACAAAATCGAAGTTCAGGACAGAAAATTGATGATCGACAATTTTGTACCTTTTGTCTAACCAACACTGTTTTGTCACCCTTTTGTGGCACATTCAGTTTAGTCCCTCTGCTGCTGCAATTCAAGCTCAAGGAAGCTTTTCCTGTCACGTTTTCTTTTCCAGGGCCAACCAATTTGTTGATCCCGCCGACTCTCACCTTCTCCTTAGCTTTTGCGGTACCAGGTAATGGGTGTAGTTCATTACCTCTATGGTCTGCCAACGCTTTTACACGAAGGGTCTGGTTCTGGACCTGCAAAGTTTAACACCTTCAACTTGTTCCCATCTTTATGATAAGTCATTCATTAAAAATCCTATAATAAATGTCACTCATCTTGGCAACCTATTACTGTCATTAAAATAGAATGCAATAAGTTATTTTACATGTAATTTATCAAAGAGCCAAAAGTTTCTGGGCTTGGAAAAATTTAGCAACACACATCTCTTGAATTTGTACAGATTCTAACCTTTGATTTCAGAGCTTCTAGGGAAGCTGACTTTGCAACATTACTTATACCTCCCTTTCTAGAATTAAAGACCTTCTCCTTAACTCGAACAACAGAAGCCTTGGACATGTTAGAATCTTTTGTTTTCTTCCTCGCTGCTTCAGTCATCCTTGCCACATTTCTGCTATCTGGAGTTTGTTCTTTGAACGCAAGTGTTGAGCTCTTAGCATCGTAACCAGGGTTTGACGATGATCCCCAACTAGATTTGCTGGATGAAGATTTGCGATCGCTTAATTGCTTATTCTCATCATTAATCTCCACCCTTGATGCTTTTCTTGTAACAAAGCTTTTCCTGAGACCATTCCTGACAGCTGACAAAAGCCCACTTGCGTGATCAAATCCTCGACTTGATACTTCTAGGTTCCTTTGCTTTGCTTGATGATCTCTCTCAGATGTAACAGTACTTGTATTGCTTTCAGCTGCCTTAACCACCAGAGAATTCAAACTACTTTCTGTACCGCCTTGACCAGATTTGGCTTCTAAATCATTTTCCTTAGCATTTCGAGTGAAGCACTTCCCAGAAACCACACTTGCTTTTGACCTAGAAGTTCCTTTAGAATTTACTAAGCTTAGTCTGGGTTTTATTTTGTCATTGGGTTCTGAATTCACCCTCGAAGATACTTCTAGTTTCCTTTGCTTTGCTTGATGATCTCTCTCAGATTTAACAGTACTTGTATTGCTTTCAGCTGCCTTAAACACCAGAGAATTCAAACTACTTTCTGTACCACCTTGACAAGATTTGGCTTCTAAATCAGTTTCCTTAGCATTTCGAGTGAAGCTCTTCCCAGAAACCACACTTACTTTTGACCTAGAAGTTCCTTTAGAATTTACTAAGCTTAGTTTGGGTTTTATTTTGTCATTGGGTTCTGAATTCACCCTCGAAGACTTACTTAACACCTTAACTGGATGCTGCTTATTCATTGAAATATCGTGACCACCTCCTCCCCATTTCTTGCTTGCATGATGTTTGCCCCTTGATCTTGAGACAGAGGATGGAATATTCGGGGAAAATGATCCCTTACACTCAAAATCTGAAGATGTACTCTTCTCACCAGAATAAGCAAACGCAGCTTTTAACTGGCGAGAAGAACATTGGTGGAACCTGTATTGATTTAGTTGTTAATAAGCATCACTATTTTAGATTTTCACCAACAAAAATTCCACCGCTAAATATGGAAAATAGAAATATAACCGAGGAGGATAAAGATGCTTACGGATGGCTAGTTCTAAACCACTCATCATCTCTGCAATGTGGAAAAGAAACGTATCAGTATCACAAATGCAGAATTTCGCTTACCATGGAATTCTAGTAGCAGTTCATAACATAAAGAGGAAGTGATGAACTAACACATCTTGGTAGTTAGACTTTGCTTCTACCAAAAAATCCACCCAAATTGGTGCTTCAATTTCTTCCTATACATCAACAATCAGAGCGTAATCAACAACGTGTAATAAATGAATGCGTGAAAATCCAGATAAAATATAAAGGCCACCATTTGCAAACAAAAGGCAATGTGATTGAAAAAAAAAATGATATCAACTGAGCCTAAAGTTTTGGAAATAAGACATCTAATATGCTCAAATCATTTCAGGAATATTAACTAAGTCCAAAATCAACATTGTATATCATGACATAATGCCACAACAAATCTAAAAAAAATTGAAAAAATCCAATCAATAATCAAAATAGGACCCCAAGATTAAAAATATACTAGAAATAAAACATCTCCTGCCCGAAACATGTTAAATACCTATCAGAGATACTACCAAGACACCAAATTCAAGATAAAGAACCTCGAAATTTCAATCAAAACCTGTTAGATAACCCCTCCTAAACTACACACATGACCCTGATAAAACATGTGACAAAAACAACCAAAAAGAAAAAAAAATTTCACAATGCAACAAAAATCAGGTACCCATTCAAAGATACCGAAAAAACCATAAACCCCATTAGAATCCTTAAAAAAAAAAAAAAGTACGAGAGTTACCAGAAATGCCCAGTGATCTCTAGCCTTATTAATAAGATCCATTTTATGGTTTCTTTCGTAAGTGATGAAGAAGAACCCTTCAACAACAAAAAATCACACTGTTCGTGTTTCTTGATTGAATTGTTGTAAAGAACCCAAATTTTCCATTTCTAATCTAATGGGTTTTTGTTTGTTCTCTTGGCTCCTCCGCTTCCCTCCTGTTTTTTTTTTTTTTTTAACAAAAATCCCATTGTGGAGACTGCTATTACACGTAGCGTTACAATTGTCTTAGATCTCCGCTTGAGTGAGTTAAGGACGTCGGATTGATTTATGAGTTAGTGGACTATGTGGAGCCCACGAAAGTTGACGGTTGAGATCTTTTGATGGGAGGGTTGAAATGTTAACAAAATGGTATGGTTTTTATGGAAATATGGGGCAAGTAATTCGACCGTTGGGAGATTTTGAAATATTGAAATGATGGAATGAGAGTGGGCGAAGGCTACTGTCACGGCGTGGTTCATTTTCTTACATGAAGGACAAATTATATTTCGGAAGGAAGGGAAACCTCGATAGAAGGAATTAAGAAAGAACGAAGATTCTTTTAAGCTATTTGCAATATTTTTCTTCCACTTTTCTCCAATGTTTCTGGATTTTTTTTAAAAAA
>Ga0325402_1003530_pt1 | contig 14165 bp, 12 predicted proteins | sample PopdelMetagenome_22_FD_207212 | JGI IMG/M metagenome (GOLD analysis project Ga0325402, IMG submission 207212) | Populus deltoides microbial communities from Bellville, Georgia, United States - Xylem-PdKOR-R3 | ecosystem: Host-associated > Plants > Phyllosphere > Stem > Wood/Secondary xylem... | reverse complement strand
TGTCGAACCTTCTGCTGTATCTCAAGAACGAGACCTTTCTCGAGATGGTGGGGTACGGCTGCATTGAAAATAATAAGGTCAAAATGCTTGTAAACATAGTATATTCACATGTTACATTGTTGAAAAATTAGAAAGTGAGCACAAAGCAAAAATAACAGAGAATTGCTAGTTGAAAATAATATAAACCTGCGATATCTTTCATTTTCAGGACTTTCAGCTTTATCGTAATTATGATTTCCTCTTGGTTCAGGTCTGGAATTAGTTTTTGATCTATGACCGTAGTCCGGGCTGCCCCTATCTCTACGATATGGACTCGGGGATCGTTCACGGTTATAGTTTCTGTCAGGAGATCTGTCACGATCTCTTCTCTCAGGACTGTAACCATTCCTTCTTTCATCATCTCGAGCAGCATATTCCACCGAAATGACCCGATCCATGAACTTGCTGCACCACAAAAAAGAAACCACAAAAATAAGAAGAGGTTTTTGACAAATAATTCTTAAGCCAGTGAAAGTGAGAACGTTATTGGGAGTTTGGAAAAACTTTTAAATGAAAACACTTGATATGGCCATATACTGGATTTTCAGGACTGTCTCACAAATTGAACAATAAGATATTGCACCGAAGCATATTAAACTTGGTCAAAGTAGCTTGTTTTAAACCTAGAAAACACAAGTACTAACACAACAACTTAATCACATTTTGTTTTATTGACAATCAGTAAGACAATGTTTGAACAGAGTTACTAAAAGAGACTGTAATCAGCTAGAGTATTTATAAGAAAAAACAACCTCATGTCAGTTGCCTCCAATGCCTTAGTAGCATCTTCCTGTAACTCATACTGAACGAACGCAAAATTTCTCCTAATCCTTGTGCTCAATATTTTTCCATGAGGATCAAAGTGCCTCTCCAGATCCCTAGTTCGGGTATGAACTGGATCAAAATTAATGACAAACAAAGTTTTTGATGGAGTCGTGTTAGTTGATGATCTTCTTGAACCAGCAGGCCTTCTACTTTCACGTTCTTGCTGCAATACATAATTTTGGGCAATTGATTAATTATAAAAAAGGACAACCATGTATATATGAAGTCAACACATTTTCCCCGTCAAACATGGAAACTAATCCTTGAGAAAGTAAAGAAAAACAAACAGAAGCAATTGCAAGAGTTGCACACTCATGGAGGGAGGATGGGAGAAAGGGGGTAAGAGGATTAGCTAAAATTTTCATAAATATATTAAATATCAAGTTAGGCCTGGTCTTCTTATGTGAAAGCCAGAAATTGAGATTTTTAACACCACAGGCTCACAAACTTACATATAAAGGTCATGTTTAATACCCATACATATAGAGTGTCTGTATGAACTCATAGATGAATGGAGCCAATATACACTAAAGATATGGAATGCCAGTTATTAAGAAACAATTAGACTCCATGGCTTACACACCTCAAGTAACTACCAAACCTACCTTAGTCCACTCAACACGAAGACAGCGCCCTTTTCTCCCAAATTCAGCTCGGTCAAGCCTACGGATAGCATCCTCAGCATCTCTTTCATCCTCCATATAGACAAAAGCAAATCCTACAAAACCAGAATGTTAACGAACCAGGAAAAAAACAGTTACAACCCAGAAGAAGCATCATCCTGAGTCATGCATCCTTTAATAGAGACATTATACATCATGAGGAAATCTCATCTAATTTAGTTTTTTGTTTTTAAGAAAAAAATAGATACAAAAGAAGACCTGTTGGGCGGTAATATGGCACCTGCCACTGGCTGTGAGATCATCATGATTTCTATGCTGAAAGATTCCAAAATTAGAACATTGACCAAAACTCATGAGGAAATTAAGGCAATGGTGTCTCAGGGAATGAAGGATGACAGTTCCATGGTGGATCAGGTTGGTTCTTGTGGAAAAAAGACATGAAGAAGATGATGCTTGAAATATGCCACAAAAATAAATGCAGAGGAGCATATCCAACCAAGAAGAGCATAGACATTCCAAGTAATCCTGCGTCAAAGAAATCTTTGAGTATACGGGTTCACACACCAAAGAAAAAGGTGTTGATTTCTCCATTGAAAATAATACATATACATCTCAAAATAATTATTTCCAACGAACAAATTGACCCTTAAAATATCAGCTGACAGCTTTCCCTAACAGCTATAGAACTAATAAATGGCATGAATATTTTTTTAAAAAAAGGTAAAATAATCTCATTTTCAAGTGCATTTAACTTTCAGCCAAGAGGAAAGTTTCTTGGTGTCAAAGTGCCAACTAGATATCAAAATCTAGAATTCAAAGTCATACCACACATGTTTTGGACTAATGCACTATTTACACAAGGAAAATAAAATCAGCTAAATTCCCAACTGGATGTCCAAGTGATGGAACATTAGCCCTATCACAATTGTCACAGCACATCTAAATGCAGCAAAAGTGGTCGACTAGCTAGTGTGCCATTACACATGGTGAATACTGCTTAGGGTGCTCATGGTAATACAGATTATGACATAGGTAGATCTACAAAGACAAGACTAACTTGCCCCAGCTCCATCTTCCAACTTACTTTCTTCAAAAGAATATCAGAAATCCGTAAACTCCAGAGATCTTTCCATTAGGCCAAGATAGACATCTATCTAGCTAGCAATAAGATGGAATCCAAGTTGTTCAATGCCTCATGTAGCCAGTCAAAAGGATCATTACGCCTTATGTTGTTTCTGGCAACTTTGCAATGTTCAAAGTGGGAAACACAAGTAAATGCATTCCAATCAACAGCTTACAAACAGATTCTTATATACCCTAGTTTCTGAATTCACAAGGTTCAATGGGTTAAGTGGCCAGTCGAGAGGATCATTAACGCAAGTAAATAACACCCCAAAAACAGCTTGCAAAATGCACCACTAACTTTAATTTTAGATTAGTTCTGAGACAGAAACATTATAATATTAAAAAAAAAAACAAAAGAAGAAAATATTGACTAACCAGACTTCATATCCACCCTATCAATTCTCCCATATCTTCTAAAAAGACGCTCCAAATCAGACTGCCGCGCGTCATAATCAAGATTCCCGCAAAATATAGCCTTCATTCCCCTCGTCAACTCCAGCAAACCTTACCATCCAAAGCCAAAAAAGAAGATATTAACAAATAGTGATACAGAATCAGGCAATTCTCGAATTAGAGTAAGAAAGGTAGCAAGAGAGTGCCTTGTTGTCTTTGCGAGGGAGGCAGAATCACAGAAGAGAAACCCTTGGCAGGCGTCACTGTACGAACTGCTAACCAGAAATTGAAGACAAGACCGACCCCGGATTGTTAGTTAAGGCCACTAAATGGTAAGGATACGACAACGTTTATGTCGAAATATGGCGTCATCTTCTCTCTTTTTATAGGTTTCTCATAGTTGGACAGAGAACATGTCTTGTGGGTTCTAAGCAAACTAGTTTCAACTGGGGACCAAGCCCGAAAGCTGAAACTGACCATTATGCGGATAATTGGGCCCAGAATTAACCAATTTGAAATCTATATTTTTTTTAGCATTGAAATTTTCTTACGTGATAGTTTTATGGTCACGCTTAGAAAAAATAATTCTTTTTAGGTTTTTGTTAAAAAAATTTATAATCAAAATTAATTTGGATCTCAACTATTTTTTTACGGGCAAGGTTTATACCCGGAATCTCAAAATGAGTGGCTTGTAGTGACCACAGGTGGACTACAAAAAGCGCCTTTTTGGCCTTGTAGTGACCACAGGTGATCATGCAACAGAACATTTATCAAGATAATTACAAAGCACAAAAGTCCATGAGAAATCTACTCAATCATTGATCATTCTATTAGTATTTTAGTCTGCAGAAAGTAACAAGCTGCTTTGATTGATAGGAAAAACAATGAACCATGATTTTGATTGATGGCACGTACGATGAACTGCTGGAAATCATCATAGCAAGGGATCAAGCGTGGAACACACACTTGCTAGCAGACACAAACATCATGTGTTGTACTTTCTGTTGTTTGTTTTTCTTCTTATGCCTCAAAATTGTTTCATCTTTTGATCAGGGTAGGATATCCAATGAAGTCTTGCTTGCTGCTATTAGTTGATAATTAGTGACTCTGCGTCAACAAGGAAAACAAAGAATGAGGATGGTGCTCATGCTGTGAAACGTTCGAGTGGAAACAAGCTTTGTCATTATTATATTGGTTTCGGACAGCCCAAATGTTAAATTAAGATGATGTTGCTTAATTCTTACACAGTTGATTATTCACAGATGTAAAATTCCTAAATCCCATGCTTTATCATTCGTTAAGAATGGCCCTTTCCCCCCATCAACAGAGTTAAAATTAATGAGCTTTTTTGAGCGGCAGAAAGCACTGTATATGCTTATATATAGAGAAGGACAACAGGGATTTTCCTTACAGATCAGTTAGTGCCTTCTAATAGTTGCAGGCTTGAGATTTCTTCTTCATTTCTGGGACAAAGCTTGCATTTTGCATCTTCTAAACATAGCAAACTCACACCCCTTCATAATAAAATCAACAGTATTATGTGCTAAAACTAAATTTTATTTTCTGATTGTGGAGAGCTTGCATGTTGAATTGATGACGCCAGTCATGTTAACATGAAGGGATACTGGCCAAGAAATTAACATGAGCTCAATTACAATACACAGCTAGCTGGTGATGGTTTTTGTTTCCATATTCTTTAATAATAATTAAGAACATTCATCACATCCGAACCCATACAAGGCTACATACTTGATCAGACCTGTATATGTTACCGCTTGACAGTAACTTCTGTACTTAAGTGCCTTGCAGCAAACTGTCAAAAAACTACGAGCAGTTTGTACAAAAAAACGTTGGCCTGCAATATTCTACACTTCGTACCACAAAAATGACAGAGAAGGAGATGTGTTTACTGAATTTAATTTCCATCTAAACAAAAGCCAGATAGAGGCAACCAAACTTGGCACTGTCATTAGACAAAAGGACTCTTATGGCTTAGCCTTTATGGCATTATTATTATTACAAAGTTTGATCTCTATCTTTCACTGTACATGCTGACGAATAACTTATCGTCATCATCATTGAAAACACCAACTGTTTGTGATTAGCTTCTCAACCTCTTTGAAGAAGAAGCTTCATCGCATTCCACGAGAGACATTATCATTCACTTCCGTTGTGCCATATGCCATCAGTTCTCACCATGAAATGGAGAGCCACAAAACGAAGGAGACCCACTAAAGGAAGGAGAAGCACAGAAGGATGGCGACCCACTAAAGGAAGGAGAAGCACAAAAGGATGGAGACCCACTGAAGGTAGGAGGAACCACAACAGAAGACGAAACCTTTAACCTCTTACTCCTTGAACAAGGATCTCCACAACAAGTATTGATATCTGGGCTATCAACCCAACCTATCATTTGATCAGCATTAACAGTGCTGAGTACTTCTCCAATATCAGATCCATCTGAATCAAACCCATGCTGCCTGAATCCAATCCATTCATTGCTACAATCTGTACAAGAAGTTTCCCAGGAATAAGAAGGCTTATGATCTGATACATGGGGCACAATGATGCTTGGCTGCACAACTTTCTCGATGCTCTTCATATCCACTGGGTTTTGGTATTGATGGCTCCTAAAGTGGAATATATTAGCAAAAGTAAAGTGGTCGCTCACTCTATTTTTGGTTGACTTATTCTCTGTTGTCCTAGCCATGATACTTTGTAGATTCTTGCTCAATTTAGCCTTTAAGGAAGAGAAGCTAAGACCGTGCCTCCCATCTGACTCTGACATATTGAGCCCACCGTTTGAACTAGGGGATGATCCAGATTGGTTCAAGTTTGGATTAACCGATGCAAAGTTGGTTCTTGCATTTTCTCCACGTAGGGCCCGGGCAGCTTCATCATAGGCTCTAGCTGCCTCCTCAGGCGTATCATATGTTCCTAACCATAACCTTACACGTTGAGATGAATCCTTTATCTCAGCTACCCATCTTCCTGATGGCCTTTGCCTGACTCCAACAAATCTTCTAACCGTAGGACCTTTGGTTGCTTGCACCTTGGTAGTGGTGACAGTGGGTGAGTTTCTCAGTGTTTCAGGCTCTGCCATTAACAGCAAATTATAATAAGTTCATACAGATTAAACTTATTTGAGCTGTGACCAGGCCTTTTTTTTATGATTAGTAATCAGGAAAGAATTGCATATGTTGCATGGGAAAATGTATATAGGGTATCAGGCACCTTTTAGCTCTATATATATGAAGGCAGCTCTGCCTCCCATTAAATTCTGAGTGGAGGCATATACCCATCTCAATTATTTGTTTGTTTTTTTCCCATGATTTTTTTAGCTTTAATCACTTCTTTGCAGGTCGCACATTGCTTCTAGCAGTGGCTTAAGCTAATTATGACTTAGCTGGAGACTAATCCACCAATAAACCTTTTTCCTATACAATTAATCATGGGGTAATTCTCATTCTAATTAAGGAATTAATCAGTAGTTACCACTCAAATGCGACTATATTTTTTCATGTATAGGAGTCGTTCTCATGGGGTCAGAATTCTGGTTGTCCACATATGGTGGATTTATAATTAAATCCTTGAGAAAATATCACAATTGTCTTATGCTAACAAGATTTTGATCACCTGATTGGCTATACAGTTGAGTAAAATAAAAAATTATAGTTGAGTAAGGTAATGGACTCCCTTATATTACCCTGCTTAATTTGTACTTTATGATAGAGTTAATGACACTAGTTTAACTGAGATTTTACTGTTCATAAAACTAATTACCACATCCCCTTTCCTACTTAAGACCTTGGATTGGGTGATTCTTTCCTCACTACCTTTTAAAATATTGAAATTACTTCGTGATTGTTAGGTGCTGTGGTGAAAGGTATTTTTTAACTTAAAAATATATTAAAATATTTTTTAAAGTTTTTTTTTATTTTTAACATAAAAAAATTAAAAATAAACATTAATTTCAAATCAAATACATATTTGGAACGCACTCAAATACTATTCCAAACTCAAAAACCAACCATGCTAACCCTACTAGATTTAAAATGAGCTAATTCAGGAATATAAAATATCCCCTGTTTTTAATAGATTTTTCAAAAAAATTATATTATCTTTTACATAATAATTATCCAGCATTAAACTTATTGATTCATTCCTATTGGATTTTAACTTGGAGTTTTTACATGAGCTTGTTTGATATTATGATAACGATTATTTTTTAAAATATTTTCTCACTTGAAAATATATATTTTTTTATTTTTTAAAATTTATTTTTAATATCACGATATCAAAATAATTTAATTTTTAAAACTCAGGCCTAAAAAAAAAGAAAAGAAAAAAAGAAAAAAAGGGCTCAATCAAGAAGCCGACCCAACTAACTAGCTTGATGATGTAGTAAAAGATACAGAGGGAAGCTGACAGAGAAAGGCGGTCTAATTTGTCAGCTTGTAAATTAAGAGGCGATTTGGAACGTTGGATCCTCCATTTTAAGAATCCGGCGGGATAGTTAGTTTCTTAATTAAATTACCGTTGGAATTTAGCACCTGGAAATAGAATGATTAGCGGGTTCCATTCCATACCTTCGTACTTTGTCTTTTCTACTGTTTTTATCCCTCTCATCCTCACCAGCTTGTACCATTCTTAACATCACCCAATAATTTTCTTATTGCCATGGTGGGTTATTCTGGAAACAGAAGTTTTTGTCCTCGATGACTAACGTGTGACCCTTGGATTGGGGCTATGGTCATCGTCATCTGAAGGGGTGACTATAGATTCCCAAAACCTCCATGGCTGCTACTGTGGAAGGGGAGAAGTTGTCACCTTGTGATTGGATTTTTGCCACGAGACAAGTTTAGAGTCACACCTGTCATTTGCAATAATTACAAAATGGTTCCACCCAGTTGGCTAAATGGGCCAATGACGTTACTTGGGTTGATCCTGATTCGCACGAGGGTTAGCTAGTGAGTCACTTCCTGCAAGGTTATGATTAACCTCAGGAATCCTATGGTTCAAAAAGGCGACATGTCTCCCTGCTAGCCGGCTCACTCCACAATTCTAACGCCTTGTCCATAGCTTTTATGCTGGTTTGTAAGTGAATCTGTTTTCTTTCTTCATCATGGGGCTCGATGATTCCACCTAAGTGACCAAGTCAACGTCTTTGGTTTCATCATTGTGTTGAATTAATCTTCAGGTTATCACTGGTTTACACGTTAATCAGCAGTTCCTTAATATAATATAATACAATATAGATACTATTATCTCGAAATTATCCATGGTTCCAAACGGCCAATCATACAGCAACATGCCGTGTACTCCCAATTTAAGGACATTTGAATAACAAGCTGATCTTTCTATCAATATGGTTTTAATAATAATTGTAAATTCTCAACATTTTATAGAATCATTTTCAGCTATTGTTCTGTTCATCCTTTCCATTACACCGTTCTGGTATGGTAGCTTGTATACTGTGAAATGTATCATGATCTCATACTACTCACACAACTTCGTGAACTGTAATTTTATATATTCATTACTATTATCTGACCTGAGGTATTTGATCTTCCTCCCTAGTTTTCTACTTCAGCTTTCCACACTCATGAGCCACGTACTCCAACAATTGATAAGAAAATGGTTATTTGCAGGCTTAATTTGGCCTGTACGAAATGGGAATTTGGAACCTGGAAATCATCTTAGGTTATTTAAAGCAACTTGGTATAATATTTCAAAGTGGTAAAGAAATTAATTTTGTATGTGCAAATGGGGTGATGTGAAATCAGCAGAAGAGTTTCTTAGTTGGACGTGAAGAAGATATACCTTGTCGTGGACCATCATGATGTCTGTTTTCCTTAACACTGAGGTTTCTCGGAATCTTTCTATTCATTCTATTTTGCAAATGCAGTTTGACAGAATACAGCCTGATGGGTGTTTTGATGCTTGCAAGAATGCTTGCAGTTGATACTTGGTCGGGAGCCTTTATACCAGGGCAAGTACGTATATCCATCTCTAGATTAGAACAGGACGTCCTAATTGATAGTAACATATATTATATTGACATTTGACTGTCTTGCTGTGCTTTACACAGCTCAGGTTGACAGGTTCGCTCAATATGGAGCTTTTTATTCGGCAACGCAACAGCTTGGAACTAGAATCCGATATGTTCTCACACAGATTGTGATGCTTGTAGATTGTCATGTATTATACTTGCATCATAATGAAGAAAGAAAATGTAATGGGCAATGATTTTACTTTGAATGCATTGTTGAGTTAAGCCTTGTGAAGAGATTTATGCTACGATTGAAGAGATTGTACAACATCTCAAATTGGATTGAGGTAATGTTCCAGCTGATAGATATCTTCTTTGACATGGAAGGGGAAGAGAAGAACATCCTCTGTTATCGCACAGTGAAAAGTGGTTGCTTTTGCATTAATCAATAGTTCCCCTTGGTTTCTGCTAATCAGACAGTGAGGGATCTTTGTGCCTATAACTGCAAGTGATTGGAGCCGGTTTCGATGTTTCAATAAAGAATCTTTGTGCCTATAAATCCTACTAGGATGCTTATCCTTGAAAGTTCCTGGATCTACATATTTGATTTTTTGGATATTTAAAAAAACTAGCAAATACAACATTTTAACATTTGGAGTCAAACCATTAACTGAGGATGGTTCAAGGACCCAGAGCTTGCACTAAATCAAGCCAAAAGTTGGAGAGGAAATCCACTAGAAAATTGCAGATTTATGAAGTCATCCGTGTCAATATATACATATGGTGTTCTTAAATGCTAAGGATGGTTCAAGTTTCTTTTTTGAACTTTCAAGATTATTGAAATTCTATCACAATGAATTGGACTTGAGTGTATGAGTAACTCTACTGCAAAGGACTGAAGAAGTGCTATGTACAAATGAAATATACAAAATCTTAAGTTGTATAAACCTACTCCGCCATGTGATCCAATGCCTCGAAGTGTATAAGTTGGCTTAAAGCACACATACAAGCAGAGCTCAGAAGAATAAAGGTATAAATTATTGTCTTGAAAGCACCAATTTCTTTGGTTCACGAATGGCTTGTTTGGGGTTCTCCAGGAGTAATTTCTGAGTTTCCAGGAACAGGGTCAAGATGCCTTTGATTACTGTGGTTCCCCGCTTGATGCTGATAGCTGGGTAGCAGCCATTGCCTAGAATGTTCACTTGGAGTATCAGGACTGTCAATTGATTGGACCATGCTAATTGCAGCCTGTCTCATGTGCTTTGCTTTGAAAGAGTCTTGTATTTGGAACCGACATACTGGACATGTAGAGTGTTTTCTTAGCCATTCGTCGATGCAAGAGAGGTGAAAGTTGTGACCACATTTGGGCATGATCCTCAACACTTCCTTTTCTTGGTATTCCCCTAAACATATCGAACACCTGTTGAAAGAAGCAATAATATCAGTTGGTACACTGAAGTCAAGAGCATCAGGACTTCACTTTCATTTTATGTTCCACTGAACTCAGTAGAAGCAAACAAAACTATTAGCAGAAACAAAAACAATGACCACGTAACCATTGAAGTTCAATCTGAAGGCAAAGAGGGCAGGGGAGAACACATGGTATTCAATGACATAAATGATTTTTTTATTATTATTATCTTTAATGCTCTATTGGTGGACAGTTTCAAAGCACAAAACCAGCTTCCATAATAATCTAAAATTTTCAATCAATATAGGCTAGCAGAACTAAATTCGATAACAACGACCACAACATTTTATTTGTACTCCAGTCCAAAAGCTGAATATAGTTGAATCTCAATCTAATAGGAAAGAAAAAGGGAGTGGAGAGCCTCAATTCTGTTGATTATCATCTTAAATATGAAAACCGAGAGTGAACGACTTGCAAGCGGATTCGAACACCATGTTTTACCAAATATTGAACTTCTACAATGTAATGGACTTTGTAGAAATTCTTTGCTTAGTTGATTTTGATTAATGAAAGCTCACATTCATCAAAGAAAATAAAGAAAAGGAAAAAACAATTTAATGGAAGGCATATTCACTTACGAGGCTAACAAAGAACTAAAAGCTCCTTGATCAATAACAGGAGAAAAATATTTTTTCCCTGTTATGGAAAATAAAGTAAAAACTCTACAAAGATAGACCATTTTATATTGATTTCAAAACTTACTGTGCATCTTCTGCAGAACTGAACGCCTCACGTGTGAACCGTAAAGTGGGGATTGCAGCAACTAGAACTGGTTCAAGGCCACTAATCCCATGCTCTGGCTGCCAGAAAAATATAAGGTCAAAAATCCAAAACTCCATTCGAGTTTTGATTTACTTTAGAAAAGAAGAGTAGGCATATACTAATTCAAAAGGTGCTGTTTCATCTGTATGTCTTCTGAATTTCCTAATGCTACGGCCCTGTTTGCAGGGAGGAAATAGATGAAATTCGCTACTCATTCAGATTGATAACAAATGAGGATTCTCCAAATTGGCGTTACCCCATCTTTTGAATTCTTTCTTTTACTAATCCAAGTCATGACAGAATATTTTCACTATCAAATCCATAGAAATATTAAGAAACTTGAGTGATTGAATGGTTCTAATCAACCATGCACGAAAACTTATGCGTTGCATAAAATGCCAGCCCACCCTTTGATCCCAATCCCCATGTGAAGAGATGCTATTTAGAGCAATTTAATACATATAACAAAAATCAATGTATAAAAAAAAAACCTAACAAAATCAAAAGAAAGACAACAGCAATCACCTCAAATCCCATTGATGTCTATCTTCGGGTAAGCAATTCTTACCAAACAAGAAGATGCTACAAGGAAATAAAATTACCTGTTCAATATCGATTCTGGACTCAATTTCAAGCATTTGCCTGGACTCGGCCCCTCTTAGCCTCCCACATATAATTCTTGTACAGACAAACACAATAAAAGTAACACTCATACCAAAACCAATAATTGTAGTGGTTAAACTCATAGCTGCATCAAACATCTCTCACTCCACCACCTTAAAGTTTTGATTTTTGGAACTCTAGTTCCTCAAAACTAAAACAACACCATATATTCAAGAATTTTAAATCAATGATTGAGAATTTACCAATTAATGTCATCAACAAATTAAGAGATAAGAAAAGTAAAACAAGTAACATAAGATAGACCCGCAAGCTAAAAAATACTAAAGAAAAGATGACAAGAAACAAAATAAACAAAGACAGTAACAATTAACAACGACCCCAGATAAGGATTCATCAGGAAATGGCAAGAGTTGAATAATTTAACGCCAAAATGGAAAAACAAATCAGAAAAAGGAAAAACCACCCATCTGAGATTATATCGCTTAAAGTGGACTCAAAGTCGATTAAAAAAGACTAGTTCGGGAGGAGAGGAGGCACTGACTGGATGGTGATGATGTGAAGAAGACTTGTGGGAAGGAGGAGACACTTCGTTTTCTAGCTCTTTGGAATTGCACTGGTGTGGGGTCCCATGGGCCCATTGTTCGTTTTCTTTTATCGTTTATATCCGACGGTTGTGATCGAAGATGGTAGTCATTTTTGGCGGCAAGATGGGGCCCTTCAACGGTAATAAGTGGATATAGAGAGATTCTTTGCCAGGCAAAGAGAATCTCTTTGCCAGGTTTTTTGTTTTATTTTTACCATGCAGAATTTCCTTCTTTTAGATAAGGCCTAGTTCAGTTCCAACGATTGGACCTTGGATTTTTTTTTAAAAAAAAAAAAAAAAAGTCTTCTATATGCTTTCTAAGGATGCTTTGGTTATCCGTCACAGAAACTTAGAAGATAATCAAGCATTCTTAATGCTTATTAATTCATACTTAAACAAGTATGGTTACTGAGACTAATACACACAAACTTTCTTTTAGATTAGCCAAGAAACTAATCAAAAAATCCATCAACATGCACACTTCATGAAAGATAATGATTAGCCATAATATTTTACTAAAAACCCCCAGCATAGAATAAATACACATTATACCCACCCCCAAAAAAAAATGAAGAAAAGAGTTTCTCTCTCTCACCTGGCTATTGGCATCGCCATCAATTTTGAGTTTTCGACCAGCCTCCTCCTTCCTCGTCACCATCAGCCTCTTTCACCCCCTCACGACACCGACAAGCTTCTCCGGCCCCTTTAACCCATCTTATTTTTTGGCGGCGTGAGTCCTTCTTCTTTCCCACTTGACCTCAGCCATCGTGTGCTATACTGATTCTCTTATATATATCTTGACCATTTTATAAATTTTTACATATTATTATGGATATTAAAAGTCTTGAGCCATGCCGTTGCGTGATACTTTAGGGGAGCTTGTGAAGGAGATACAAGGTTGGTTGTTGAATATTTTGCGAAAGGAATACTGGGAGGACAATTTTAGAACTAGTTTGATTGGTTTATTTAAGGTATACGGTTTGGTCGCTCCATGGCTCTGTGTTTGTTGTGTTAATTCTTGGGTTTTATTGGTTTTCTTCAAATGATGACTTCTCATGAAATCATTGCTGATTTGATTTTTCTTGTTGCGTGAGTCTTTTTATAAATTATTTCTAATTGAATTATTGTTGATTTAATTTTTCTTCACTATGAGAGAATTTCTCAAATGATCCTCTCAATTTGCTGCCAATTATATTGCACTTGAGTTTCTTAAAATGAATTTTCAATTTATTGCTGGATTATTCCTGCTAATTCTTTTCAAGTAGCTAGCGTTCCGAAGTGTTTTTAAATCATTGTTGGCTAATTAGTCCTATTCGTTTCTAATAGTGTTTTCAAGTAATCTTAGAAATTATATGTTGAATTGTTTTTCTTGTTTCAAGCAAGTTATTTATTTATATATTTAATTCCTTAGATTTTCATTGATTTTTTTGCTTGTTTCAAACAATTCTTTAAAATGATTTTCTAAATATTTTCTTTTATTTAAATTGGTTTGGTTTTATTTATTCTTCCTTTATTCTTTTATTTTATTTCAAAAACCAATCATACCTTGTTTCAAGTGACCTTCAAATTCTCTTGTGCATTTTGAACACATCCTTATCTAATTGATTTGTGTTTTTGTTGCTAAACCATATTGTCTTTATACCAATTTAATTTAATTTTATAATTAATATAAATATTTTCAAAATAAAAGGTATTTTCTCTTGGTGTTTTGTATGATCTTTGCCCGCG